>Ga0209515_10006446_pt1 | contig 14610 bp, 13 predicted proteins | sample Subgroupgradi54m_FD_187454 | JGI IMG/M metagenome (GOLD analysis project Ga0209515, IMG submission 187454) | Subsurface groundwater microbial communities from S. Glens Falls, New York, USA - GMW60B uncontaminated upgradient, 5.4 m (SPAdes)... ...
GTGCCTGCGGACCAGCGAGACCGCGTCTACCGCGGCGTGCTGGACGACATGATCGGCTACAAGCTCCTGGTGCAGGAGGCAAAGGCGCGGAAGATCGCCGTGCCGGACGCTGACGTCGAGGCGCAGGTGGCGCAGATTCGGTCGCAATTTCAAACCGACGCGCAGTTTCAGCAGGCCCTGGCCGCGCAGAAGATGACGCTCGAAGCAGTCCGCGCCGATGCGCGCTCGGAAATCGGCGTCGAAAAACTCGTGGAGGGTGAGATTGGCGCGAAGATCGCCGTCAAGCCCGAAGCGATCAACGACTTCTACCAGAAGAACCAGGACAAGTTTCAGCAGGGGCCGCGCGTCCGCGCGAGCCACATCCTGATTACCGTGGCGCAGAGCGCCGACGCGGCCGCCAAACAGCAGGCAAAGACCAAGGCGGAAGGGATCCTCAAAGATCTCAAGGCGGGTAAGGACTTCGCCGCCGCGGCCAAGGAGAACTCGCAGGACCCCGGCAGCGCGCCGAACGGCGGCGACCTCGGGTACTTCGAGCAGGGACAGATGGTGCCGCAGTTCGAGCAGACCGCTTTTGCGCTCAAACCAGGCGAGACCAGCGAACTGGTGGAGACACAGTTCGGCTACCACATCATCAAGGTTGCCGAAAAACAGACGTCGCGCGTCGTGCCGCTCGAGGAAGCCAAGGGGCAAATCGAGCAGTACCTGGCCGATCAGAACCGCCAGGCCGAGACCGAAGCGTTCGTGAGCACGCTCAAGGCGAAAGCGAAGATCGAAATTCTCATTTGAACGCTGAACACGAACTGAGAAGCGAGAACTCGGAAGTGTGAACGAGAGTGTCCGTCTCGACGTCTGGCTGGACATCGCCTGCCTGTTCAAGACACGCTCGGAGGCCAAGCGTGCGTGCGAGGGCGGGAAGATCGACGTCAACGGCGAACACGCCAAGCCGCATCGCGCGATCCGCGAAGGTGACCGCATCCGCATCGGCCGCCCCTTCGGCCGCCACCAGGACGTCGTCGTCCGCATCGTCATCGACCAGCACGTCAAGAAGTCGGAATCGAAGGTGCTCTACGACGACGTGACGCCGAAGCCGACGGCGGAAGAAATCGAGATGCGTCGAATGGAGCGCGTCTATCGCGCCGCGTCGCAAGCAGCGGGCACGCCGGATCGCCGGCGCCGCCGCGAAATCCGTAGAGCCAAGGGAAAGGTCTAGCTGAAGTGCCTCGGAACCAGGAAGTCATTCGTCAGTGGAAAGTTCTCCACGCGCTGGAGTCGTCGCGACACGGCGCGACGATCGACGCCCTGGCCGACGACCTCGAGGTGACCACGCGGACCATTCGCCGTGATCTGGCGGCGCTGCAGGAGGCCGGGTTCCCGCTCTACGACGACCGCGACGAGGATGGCCGCGCGCACTGGCGGCTCGACGGACAGGTGCTGAAGGGACTCGAGACCGGCTTCACGCTCGCGGAGCTCTGCGCGCTCTATCTCAGCCGGAACATGCTGGAGGCCGTCGCCGGGACCCCGTTTCAGCGCGACCTCACGCTCGCCTTCACGCGCCTCGAGAAGATGCTGTCGCCGCGTATGCGCCACTTCCTCGATCGGCTGCCGCAGGTGCTTGCGGCCAAGCCGGGGCCGCGCACCCGGGGCGCAGCCTCGTCACCCGATCTGGTCGCACGTCTGCTCGAAGCCACCCTGCATTACCGCGTCGCCAATATGAAGTACAACTCTGTCTCGAGCGGGCGCATGAAAGATTACGTCATCCATCCGTATCGGCTGGCATTTGCGCAAGGCGGGTTGTATCTTCTGGCGTACGTGCCGGAATACAAGGACGTGCGTACCTTCGCCGTGGATCGCATCGCCTCGGTATCGCTCGGCAAGCAGACGTTCACGCCTTCGCGTGCCATCCCGGACGATGTGTTCGGCAACTCGCTCGGCGTCAACACCGGACCGCCATCGCACGTGGAGATTGCGTTCGACAAGCGCGTCGCGCCGTACGTACGCGCGCGCGTCTGGCATCCGTCGCAGGCGCTGCGCGACGCGGCGGACGGAGGTATCGTGGTGACGCTCGACGTGTGCAACGACACCGCTCTTCGCAGCTGGATCCTCGGGTGGGGCGCGTCGGCACGTGTCCTCGCGCCGGCGGCGCTGGCCGCCGACATCCGCACCGATTTGAAGAACGCCAGCGCGCAATATGCACCCCAGCGCGCACGCGTGCGCGCCGGGAACCCCGCTTCGGAGGCGTAACGTGCGCCACCCACTTCGTCTCGTCGTCATCGCCGTCCTCGCGCTGCTGTTTCTCGGCGGTCCGTCGCTCGTTCGCTTCTACACCGACTGGCTGTGGTTCGGCGAGGTCGGCTATCAGCAGGTCTTCACGACGATCGTGCGCAGCGAGGCCTCGCTCTTCACGATTACGTTCGTCATCTCCGTCATCTGGCTGGTGTTCAATCTTCGCCTGGCACTCGGCTCGGTCGGTGAAGGGCGGCCGATCTTCACGACACAGCAAGGCATGGAAGTGGCGCTACCCGGACGGCAGCAGCTGCGGATGATCGCGTCGGCCATCGCGATGGTCCTCAGCGGGCTGATTGCCCTCTACGTGTCCTCGCAATGGGAGACGTGGGTGACGTGGCAGAAAGCGATGCCTTTCGGCCAGCAGGATCCGATTCTCGGACGCGATGTGTCCTTTTACGTCTTCACGATCCCGTTCCTGCAGTTGGTGCGTGGCATCGCGCAGACACTCGTCGTGATGGCGGCGCTCGGCGCGGGCGCCCTCTATTTGGTCTCGGGCAGCGTGATGTCCAGCCCGTTCACCCGAATCTCGATGACGCCCGCCGTCCGGCGCCATATCGCGCTTCTCGCCGCCGTCTTCTTCGTCCTCCTCGCCGGCGGCGCGTGGCTTGGCCGGTTCGAGCTGCTCGTCCATGCCGCGGGCGTCATCTATGGCGCGTCGTACGCGGATGTGTACGCCCGGATGCCTGTCGCGCTCGTGCTCACCGCTGCTTCGATGCTCGGTGCCGTGCTCGCCGTGATGCATGCGCTGACGCGGCGTAACTGGCCGATCCCGGCGGCGATTGCGCTGTATCTCATCGTGAGCATCGGCGGCGAGGGGTACAGCACGATGCTGCAGCGTTTCGTCGTCACGCCGAACGAGCAGGCGCGCGAATCGCCGTTCATCCAGCACAACATCGATGCGACGCGCCGCGCCTTCGCGCTCGACCGCGTCGAGGAGCGGGCGCTGACCGGCGACGCGACCCTGACGCGCGACGACATCGCGCGAAATGCGCCCACGCTTCAGAACGTGCGCCTGTGGGATCACCAGCCGCTGCTCGACACCTTCGGCCAGCTGCAGGAGATTCGCACGTACTACGACTTCGTGTCGGTCGACAACGATCGCTACGTCCTCAATGGCCGCCCGCAGCAGGTGATGTTGTCGGCGCGCGAGCTCAACTCGAACAGCCTGCCGAACCGCACGTGGGTCAATGAGCGCCTGACGTTCACGCACGGGTACGGCCTGACGCTCGGCCCCGTGAACCAGGTCACGAGCGAGGGACTCCCCGTCCTGTTCGTGCGCAACCTGCCCACCGAGACGACGCCCGACCTGCCGATTTCCGAGCCGAGCCTGTACTTCGGCGAGCTCTCGAACGACTACGTGATCGTCCGCACGCGCACACGCGAATTCCATTACCCGCGCGGCGACGAGAACGTGTTCACGCAATATGCCGGCACCGGCGGCCTGGCGCTCGAATCGCTCGGCCGGCGGATCATGTTCGCGCTGCGCTTCGGCGCCTATCAAATCGCGTTCAACGACGACATCACCGGCGAGAGCCGCATCCTCTTCCATCGCAACATCGCCGAGCGCGTCGCCGAGATTGCGCCGTTCCTCACCTTCGATCGCGATCCGTATCTCGCTCTCGCCGATGGCCGCCTGTACTGGATGTACGACGCGTACACGACCAGCGACCGCTACCCGTACGCGACGCCGGCCGCCGGTGGAGTGAACTACATCCGTAACTCGGTCAAGGTCGTGATCGACGCCTACAACGGGACAACGACCTTCTACGCTGCCGATGCCGCGGATCCTGTGCTCGCGACCTACGCGAACGTGTTTCCGGGCATGTTCAAGGCGCTCGGCGAGATGCCTGCCGCATTGCGCGCGCACATTCGCTACCCTGAAGACATCTTCGCGCTGCAGGCGTCGGTCTTCGCGACCTATCACATGACCGAGCCGCCCGTCTTCTACAACCGCGAGGATCAATGGGAAGTGCCGACGATCGACGATTCGGGAACGTCGCAGGCGGCGATGCAGCCGTACTACACCATCATGCGGCTGCCCGGAGAGACCGACCCGGAATTCATCCAGATGCTGCCGTATACACCGCGGCGCAAGGACAACCTCGCGGCGTGGCTCGTCGCACGCAGCGATCCGGCGCATTACGGCGACGTCCGCATCTTCCAGTTCCCGAAACAGAAGGTGGTCTTCGGCCCGCGCCAGGTCGTCGCGCGCATCAATCAGGATCAAATGATCTCGCCGCTGATCACGCTGTGGAACCAGCAGGGATCGCAGGTGACGTGGGGCACGCTGATGGTGATTCCAATCGAGGAGTCGCTCATCTACGTCCGGCCGCTCTACCTGCGCGGCGCCGGCGGCCGCATTCCCGAGCTCGCGCGCGTCGTTGTCGTTTATCAGGATCAGATCGTGATGGAACAGACGCTGGAGGCGGCGCTCGCGCGACTCTTCGGCGGCTCGGCGCCGCCGCGCGCGCAGCCAGGCGCGACGGCCACGGCGGCGAACCAGCAGCCTGCCTCGACGTCAACGCAGCCGGCGGCGGCCACCGCGGCAGCATCGCCGCAGCTTGCGGCGCTTGCCACCGAGGCGCAGATGCATTACCAGCGCGCCACCGATGCGCAGCGGGCCGGTGACTGGGCGAAGTACGGAGAAGAGATTAAGGCGCTCGGCCAGGCGCTCGATCGCATGAAGTCTCGATAACTCCCAGTCCCCAACCCCCAACTCCCCGTGCGACGGATGGACGGCGCCCCGGCCGCCCTCCCCGGCTGTGCAGGGATAATGCCGAAGCGTGCGACTCAAGCTCACCATTGAATATGCCGGCACTCGGTACAGCGGCTGGCAGATCCAGAAGAATGCGCGCACCGTGCAAGGGGAAATCGAGCGCGCGGTGCGCGACGCGACCGGCCTCGGCGACTTCGAGCTCTACGGCTCCGGCCGGACCGACGCTGGCGTCCACGCGCTCGCGCAGGTTGCGCATCTCGACATCGACGCGACCGTGCCGCCGGACGTTCTGCGGCGGCGAATCAACGACGAACTTCCGTCGGACATCAACATTCTCCGCGCGGAAAAAGTGCGTCACAAGTTTCACGCACGGCACGACGCCAAGGGGCGCAGCTACCTCTATCATCTGTCGCGGCGCCGCACGGCGTTCGCCAAGCCGTTCGTCTGGTGGGTGAAGGACGACCTCGATGTCGAGCAGATGCGTAGCGCTGCAAGGCAGTTCGTCGGCCTTCACGACTTTCAGTCGTTCTCCGATGACGACCCCGATGAGAAATCGACACAGGTGCTCGTCGACACACTGGAGATCTTCGAGGACGGCGATCTCATCCTGATTCACATCGAGGGGTCGCATTTCATCTGGAAGATGGTCCGACGGCTCGTCGGCGTGCTGGTTGAAATCGGCCGCGGCGGGCTGACGATCGCATCGGCGGTCGCGATGCTCACGGAGCGATCGGATGTGCCGGCGCGCTTGACCGCGCCGGCATCCGGGTTGTTCCTCGAGCGGGTCTACTACGAAGGCGACGCACGCGATGCCGATGTGCGGTCGCCGATCGCGCTCCCCTCGTTATTGCTTTAGCCGGTACGGGGCGACGAGTCCCGTGCGCGTAGGCACATAGATCACCTGTTCCGATGTATCGCTCCGCGCGAACACCGGGAAACCGTCGTAGCTGCCGACGACACGGAATCCTGCCGGCGTCGGCGGCACCGCCGAACCCGCGCTGACCCATTTCTCTCCGAGGTAGCGGATCCACACGCCATCGTTGCTCGTCGGCCTGACAAGCGTCGAGACGCGAGTGGGAGTGACGCGTGGCGCCGCCGCGACAAGACCTGACGTTCCGACGGGTGACGGAACGGTCGTCCCCGAAGACCCGACGGACGTCTCCGGCGTGTACGCGTCAATAGCGCCGATAGTCGACGGCGGCGCGGTTGGCGCTGCCGCGGCCTGGGGCAGCGTGCCGCCGGTCGCCGTGGCCCTCACCGGGAAAGACGGCGTGCGGCTCGCCGTCGTGCCTGCAAGGCTTCCCTGCCGCCGCCGTTCGTACGGCTGCATCACGCCCCGTTCGAGCGGCACGTAGACGATGCTGTACGGCTCGAGCGTGGTGTCGGTGTACAACGGCACGCCGTTGTAGTGACCCGAGCGCACCATCGTGTTGCCGTTGAAGAAGACCGCAGCGCCGGCCGGATAGTACACCTCGCCGGCGAACTGAATCGGCTCACGGTTGACGTACCACGACTCGTTGCCAGCGGTGACGATGGGCGCGTCGGTCGGACGGCTTTGAATCTGTGCCGCAGCGGGCGACGTGACCAGCAGCGACGTCAGCAGTAATGACTCGAACACTCGGCGCATGGAAATCCCCCATGCACCTGCAACTCAAAGCGTGTGCCCGCTTTTTTCGTAGCGGGGCGGGTCTTTGGACCCACCCCGGAGACTTTTTGTGGAAACGATTACCGGATGAGGATGCTCGCCATCTCCTTGCCGTGAGGAATGAAGAGCTCTCGAACGGGAATAGCGGCAGCCGCTGGTTTTCCCGGCGCGAACGTGAACTCAACCGTGGTCGTCTGACCGGCCCGCACGTCGACCATTTGCGTCTGCGTGCCCATCACCTCGTGCCACGCCTTGACCGTCTGCTTACCCGCCGGCACATTGGCGATCGTGAACGCGCCGTCGGTGCCGCTGACGGAGAAGTACGGGTTGTCGAAGATGCCGATGTAGGCCGTCATCCACGTGTGGTTGTCGCAGCGAACATGGAGGAGCTCGCCGGCCTTCAGCTTGAACTCGAATGGCATCCCCTTGATCGGCTGCGTGGTATTGAAGTCGTTGCCCGCCATCGACGCCGAATGAAGGTTGTGGTCCGTGAGGTCGTCGTTCCTGACCTGCAGCGTCTGGCCGATCCGTGCGCCGAGCACGCGCGGCACATACATGCAGTCCTTCTGATCGAGCACTACCGGCGTGCTCGGCACGGGCATGTTCGGGAACGAGCCATCGAGGTTGACCAGCACGTTCGCCATCGCGCCGTCGGCGCCGACAACGAACGTCGGTGAGGTCGGCCGCTTGCCAGCGTACAGCTTGTTGCAGCGTGGATCGGCGCCCATCCGAATAAGAGGATTGACCGGCGTTGGTCCCATGTAATGCACGTGGCCGACGATCGTGCCGCCGCCAGCCTGCCCGGCGACCGGGCTGGTGCTCGCTGCCAGCGCGATGAGCACAGCTCCGCCAGCCGCCAATGAAAAAGCCGCTTTCGTGATCATGGGGTACCTCCGCTTACTTCTTGGGTGCCGCCGGCGCCGCAGGTTTCGGTGCGGCCAAAGCCTTCGGCTTCGCCGTTGCCGCTTCCTTCGCCTCGGCCGCCTTGTCCGCTTCGGCTGCGGCCTTCTCTTCCGGGCTCAGCTTGTAGGTCCCAAGGACCTTCTTCCAGTTCTCCGGGTCCCCCGCCGCAATCTGGTACTTCTCGTGGCACTCGTCGCAGTCGACGTCAATCCGCTCGCCCGCTTCGGCAAGCGCGTCCGCATCGTGTTTCTTCGCGGCGATCAGCGCGACGTTGGCCCCTTCCTGCAGCTCGCGCGCCTTCCGGTTCCAATCCGTTCGATACGCGAGCGGAATCGCGCCGCCGGCGCAGCGCTGGCGCCCCGGTACCATCAGGAGGTTTGGAGTCTCGACCAGCATCGTGGCGCTCGCAATGACCGAGTTCCAGTCGTCGTCGGTCTTCGGCCTGAACTCGTGGACGCCCGTCTGGTCGGTCACCGTCGCGACCGCGTTCCAGACGCCCGCCGCCGCCGGCATCATCATCGAATTCATGATGTCCTTGATGTAGGACTTCGGCGACATCGTGGTGGGCCTCGTCGCTTCGTTGGCCGGCTTATCCATCGCCTTCGCTCCCGGCAGTTCGCAGGGAGCGACCGGTCCCGTCCCTCCCCCCACCGACGGGGCCTGCTGCGCGATGACCACGCCGCCCAGGAACATCGAGAGGGTGAGGAGAAAAATCCAGTGAAATCTGCGCATCGTCTGACCTCCGGAAGTCGCGCGAAATGATAACGCGAGCATCTTATCCACTGCGACGAAAAGGTGAACCTGAAGACTTTCTGAATTCCACGTAAGAGAACTGGTTCGGTGCTAATCGACAATGACGGGTGGAGCCGGCTTTTCGTTCACATGAAGTTGGAACACATCCGGACGTGCATAGTGGCCGACGACGTCGAAGTCGTACTTGCCGCGGGCGATCTCCGCCAGATCGATGTCGGCGAGCAGGATCGCGGACCGCCTGAAAGGCGGTGGGCTTAGACCTGGCACCACGAGCTAAATAGACGCGATTGTCCTTCGCGGTTTTGCCCAATTGATCACAGGCCAGACCAGGAACCTCGATCGCGCTGTCAAAGTACTTGCGGAAGTCATCGCGTCCCTTCGACGTGCCAAGGCCGACGCGCGCACCAAAGTCGAGGCCTTTGGGATAGGCGGAGACAAACGCTTCGGGAAACACGACACACAACAGGAGAGCTTTGAATGACTGTAGCTGTGAATCGGCTCGACATTCCCGGAAACCGCGAGCAGTATAGGCGGAAACATATGAAAACTCTGCTGCTGCCGCTCATCGTCAACCTCGGATTCGCGTCGCTGGCATTCGCGCAGGCGAATCAGGGCGAGCAAGTCACGCTGACCGGCACGCTGCGCGGCGACCGCATCGCGATCGGCGGCGAGAGCACGGGCTGGATGCTCGAGTACCGCGACGAGACCGGCCAGCACACGATCGAGGTCGCGCTGCCCGGGGGGCTGACGAATCGCCCGCGAACGCCGACGATGGTCACGCTGACCGGACGGTTCGCGGAGCAGGAGTACGTCGAGCGCGGCACCGTCCGCATCTTTCGCGCGACTCGCGTCGGGAACGCGAGTGCCCCCGCGGCCCCGGGAACGGCGTCGCCGTCGGCACGGTTGCCGCAGCTGACCGTCGAACGGTTGAACGCGCAGCAGCGCGCGCTGGCCGACGACATCCTCAAGGTGTCGAGCGTCGGGCTCGGAGGTCCGTACAATTCGCTGCTTCGCAGCCCCGAGCTGGGGAAGCGGATGGTCGCGCTGCTCGACTACCTGCGATTCAACACGTCGGTTCCGCGGCGGCTGAACGAGTTCGCCATCCTCATTCAGGCGCGGCTCTGGACATCGCAGGTCGAGTGGCTTACGCACTACCCGCTCGCGCTCAAGGAAGGCATCTCGGAGGCGACCGCGTCGGATCTCAAAGCAGGCCGACGACCCACTTCAATGAAACCTGATGAAGCTGCCGTCTACGACCTCTGCATGGAAATCTCCACCACACATGCGGTCAGCGACGCGACCTACCGTCGCGCTGCGCAGGTGCTGAACGAACAGCAACTGGTCGACCTGCTCACCCTGAGCGGGACGTACACGACGCTGGCGATGATGATGAACGCGGTCGAGCAAAGCCTCCCACCGGGCACCACGCCGCCGCTCCAGCCGCTCCCGGCGCGGTGAAGATGATCGGTCTGATCAGGCCTGCTTGGGAACCGCTTGCACCGACAGGCTGATCTTCACCTCATCGCCGACGAGGAAGCCGCCCGTTTCGAGCGCCGCGTTCCAGTTCAACCCGTAATCCTTCCGGTTGATCGCCGCCTCGGCTTCGAACGCGATGCGCTCGTTGCCCCACGGATCTTTCGCTTTGCCCAGAAAGATCGCGTCCAAGGACACCGGGAGCGTCACGCCGTGGATCGTCAGGTCGCCGGCAAGGCCTAACCGCTCGCTCCCCTTCCGCGTGATCGCGCCGCTCCTGAACGTCAGCGTCGGGAACTTCTCCACATCGAAGAAGTCCGCCGATCGAAGGTGCGTGTCGCGATCGCGTTCGTTCGTGTCGATGCTTGCGGCCTGGATGGTCACGTTGACCGACGAGCGCTCCGGGTTCTCCTCGTCGTAGTCGATTGTGCCGTCAAAGTCCGAGAAACGGCCACGGACTTTCGTCAGCAGGTGGCGCACCTGGAAGGTGGCCTCGGAATGAGCCTTGTCAATGCTGTAGGTTGTCGTCTTCGTCGCGGTTGCAGTGGTCACGAGTTGCTCCTTTGCGTGAGTCGTACGGTTGTTCCCCAGGGATCGGTAATCAAGCGATCCGCGCCGGCATCGCGGACGTCGTAGCCCGCCTTCGCCGCATTCGCAGATGCTGTGGCGATGTCTGCTGCGGCCGGAAGCCGTAGCTCCCATTCGAGGAGGCGCGCGTCATCGGGCGTCGCGACCGGAGCGCCGGCCGCCCATGTGTTCGCTCCGACGTGGTGGTGGTAGCCACCGGCGGACAAGAACAGGGCGCCCGGATAGCTCCACACGACTTTGTCGAAGCCAAGCGCGGAGTGATAGAAGGTCTCGGCCTCGGGCAGCGCGCCTACGTGGAAGTGGACGTGGCCGATGGTTGTACCCGCCGGCATGCCGGTCCACGGCTCGTCACCTGCGGCGCGGACAAGCGCCCGCAAATCCAGCGGCTCGGCCGCCATGGCAATCTCGCGACCGTTCGTCTTCCACTCCGCCCGCGGCCGATCCGCGTAGACCTCGATTCCAAGACCATCTGGATCGGAGAGGTACAGTGCTTCGCTCACCAGGTGATCGGCCGAGCCCGCGTAGGCGCCGACGCTGGCCAGATGCGTGACGAACCGTCCGAGCGTTGCGCGATCGGGCAAGAGGATCGCGAAGTGGTAAAGGCCGAGCAGACCGCGACGCGGAACAGGACGAATGCCGCGCCGCTCGTGCAGCTCGACGAGAGTGCGACCGTCTTTCAATCCGAGCGACGCGACCTGACCTTCCTGCGCCACCGCACTGAGCCCAAGTACGTCCGTGTAGTACGCGATCGAACGCGCGAGGTCGCTGACCTGGAGCCGCACGCGCCCCACGTGCGCGTCCGCGGGCAACCGGAAGCCGCGTGGCCGAATTCCAATGTCCGTCAGTTCAATTGTCATGACACTAGATGTGATAACACTCATTGGGGCCAAAAAATTCCTTCACGAGCGTGTGCGGACCTCCGCCAGCAGCGCAATCAGCTTTCGAAGCTGCGCTTCGTCGAGATGGCCCAGCTGTTCCTCGTGGATGTCATCGATCACGTGCTGCATCTGCTCGAGCAACTGCAGCCCTGCCTTCGTAATGCGGGTCAACACGTAACGCCGGTCTTCGCCACCGCGTTGCCTCCCTATGAGCTTGGCGTCCTCCAACCTGTCCAGCAGGCGCGTCACGTCCGGCACCTGGCGGACCAGGCGCGCGCCGATCTCGTTCCGGCACAGGCCATCCGGCTCGGAGCCGCGCAGGATACGGAGGACGTTGTACTGCGTCGCCGTAATGCGCTGCCGCTTGAGCGCAGATTCGAACGCGTGCTCGAGCAAGGCAGCAGTGCGCTGGATGCTAAGGTGCGCTTCTTCTTTCAGGCTCTTGAACGGCTTGTTCTGTTTGAGCTCGGCCTGCAGCGCAGACGTCATGAGGGTATATTACGTGTGATCACACGTATTGTCAAGACGCCTCTCCTCTCAGAATTCTGTGATCACAGTGTGCGATCTGGTGACATCTCCGTTCAGATTAGGACACGAACGTTTTCGGTGGTTTCACGTGCAAAATCCGCATGAAAACCCTGCCGCCCCATTTGCGGCGTTCCACTCTTGAACAGTGCGGCACAGATCTGTGGGCGCAGCGCACACCTCAGATCGCGCGTAAGCCGCACACGGCGCATTACTTATCGCGAAACGGCTGAGCGTGGCCGCTGAATTGCTCAACAGCGGCTCGTGCCTACCCCCTATCGTCACGCTTTCGTTAGCGCTGTCACGGGCCTTCTTTTTGTCGCCTCCGTCTCTCACGCCGACGCCGCTGACAAGGTCGATCGCGCCCTTCGCGAGGCGCTGAAAACCAGCGCCGCGGCGCAGTCCGTCATCATCTCCGTAAACCCCGGTTGCCGCGCAGGCATCCGGCAGGCAATCGAGCAACACGGCGACGTCGTGCGGTCCGAGCACGCGGTGATTGACGCCGTGTCCGCTCGAATTCACAGCGCCGATGTCGATGCCTTCGCCAAAAGCGCCTGCGTCAAGGCGGTCTCGAGCGACGCGACCGTGTTCGCCGTCGGCGCGAGCCTCGGCACCACGAGCACCGTGCTTGACGCGTCCGCAACACTGCAGAGCACCCTAAAAGGCTCGAACACGCTCCGCGACACGCTTGGCCTACCGCATTACGCGGCACTCGACGCCAGCGTCCCGACGGGCGCAACCGGCATCACGGCAGCCATCATCGATTCCGGTATTCAGCCCAGCTCGGACTTCGGCGGACGCATCACGGGTTTCTGGGACTTCACCAAGGGTGGCGTGTCAACCGCGGCCTTCGACGACTACGGCCACGGAACGCACATCGCCGGCCTTATCGGCAGCAGCGGAAAGCTGTCGAACTACGAATACCAGGGCATTGCCCCGGACATCCACCTCCTTGGCCTCAAGGTGCTCGACGCCACCGGCGCGGGCAAGACCAGCGACGTGATCAACGCCATCGAGTTCGTCATCAACAACAAGGCGAAGCTGAACGTCCAGATCATCAACCTGTCGCTCGGCCATCCGATCTTCGCGCGGCCGGAGAACGATCCACTGGTGCAGGCGGTCGAACAGGCGAGCGCCGCCGGCCTCTACGTCGTCGTCTCCGCGGGCAACTACGGTCAGCGACCGAACGGAACATCGGGCTACGCGGGCATCACGTCGCCTGCCAATGCGCACTCCGCGATCACCATCGGCGCGGCCATGACACAGGACACGGTGAGGCGCGATGACGACGCGGTCGCTCCGTACAGCTCGAAGGGGCCGACGTGGTTCGAAGCGCTCGCGAAACCCGACGTCGTCGCGCCGGGCCATCGCCTCGTCTCCGACGCGGCCATCGGCTCGACGCTGTATAACGCCGCGCTGCTTGCCGGGAGGGTGAAGAAGGGCGACCAGCTCCTCATCCTCAGCGGCACCAGCATGAGCGCCGCGGTGGCAACCGGCGTCGTCGCCGTGACGCTGCAGGCGCACAACCAGAGCGGCTTTCACAGGCAGCGGGCGCTGTCGCCGAACTTCATGAAGGCGATCCTCGAGTACTCCTCGATTCGCATCGCCAACACGGATTACCTGACGCAGGGCGCCGGAGAGATCAACGCCGCGGGTGCAATTGCGCTCGCGCGAGCGATTGACACCTCGACGCCACTCGGCTCCTGGTGGCTTGCCACGGGCGTCGTGACGACGACGAACATCGGAAACCAGACGTACGCGTGGGCGACCAACGTACTCTGGGGCGACAACGTGCTCTGGGGCGATTCGATCTACTGGAACCTCAAGGCGTGGGGACAGAACGTCCTCTGGGGCGACAACGTGCTCTGGGGTGACAACGTCCTGTGGGGCGACAACGTCGTCTGGGGCGACAACATCCTGTGGGGTGAAAACATCGTCTGGGGTGACAACCTGCTCGGCATGACCAGCGGGACCAACATCCTCTGGGGCGACAACATCATCTGGGGCGAACTGAGCGCCACCAACGTCGTCTGGGGCGATATCTCGAGCAGCAACATCCTGTGGGGCGACAACGTTATCTGGGGAGACAACGTCGTGTGGGGCGAAAGCCTCCAGGGTGTTTTCTGATGGACAAACTCGGATTGGTCGGGAAGAGCGAAGCCGTGGAGAAATCCGTGTGTTCGACTGATGTGACCGCGGCGGAGTGGCGAACCGCGCTGCCCGAGCTCGAAGGACCGCGCATCACGCTGAGAGAACCGCGCGCGAGCGATGCCATGTCGCTCTTCTCGCTGCTGTCGACCGAGGATGTGTCACGGTTCATTTCGCCGCCGCCCCCGACGGTCGAAGGATTCGAGCGGTACGTCGCCTGGTCGCAGCGCCAGCGGGCGGCCGGCCAGTACGTCTGCTTCGCGATTGTGCCGCGGGGGCATGAGACCCCGATCGGCCTGATTCACGTGCGCGCGCTTGGGCCCGGATTCGGCACCGCGGACTGGGGGTTCGCGATCGCCTCGGAGTTCTGGGGCTCGGGGATCTTCGCCGAAGCCGCGGAGCTCGTGCTCGACTTCGCGTTCGATGTTCTTCGGACGCATCGCTTGGAGGCCCGCGCTGCCCTGTGCAACGGCCGCGGGAATGGAGCCATGAAGAAACTTGGAGCGGAACGCGAAGGCGTACTTCGGCACGCCTTCTTCAGAAATGGTGATTATCTCGACCAGGTGCTCTGGTCAATCCTGCAGGAGGACTGGCAGAAGCGCCGGCAGGAAAAGGCGATCTGGGGATCCAGCGTCGTCCACTAATTTTTAGCCGGCTTTCTTCTCGAAGCGCTCGGCGGCACGCGCCTTCGCACG
>Ga0209515_10006447_pt1 | contig 14610 bp, 5 predicted proteins | sample Subgroupgradi54m_FD_187454 | JGI IMG/M metagenome (GOLD analysis project Ga0209515, IMG submission 187454) | Subsurface groundwater microbial communities from S. Glens Falls, New York, USA - GMW60B uncontaminated upgradient, 5.4 m (SPAdes)... ...
GGGGTATAGTGCTATTCCCAACAGACTTACACAGAATTTAGAGGATATTGATTATTTTCAGGCTTTATCTTTATGTTTTTTTGATCTAAAAAGGAAAAGTCTTTAAATACTGAAATTTTAGGTATATTATGAATGTTATAAAGATTAATATTAATCGTTTGGCATTACAGGATCCTCTTAAGATTTGTTTAGTGAATGATGATTTTTATAAGAAATGTTCGCGATATATTGGTCATTTAACGACTCAGATTACTTTGTTTTATCAAACGTTAGGATATAGGCAGGCGTCTGTTGAGAGTTCGCTTACGAAAGCAACGATATTGTTTAATAAAGAGAAAAAATGGATTCGAATTACAAATGTGTTACCAGTAGAGATGGTGAAGAGTTCAATTGCGTGGGTTACTTTTGAAGTTGAAGAGCAGGATGTGGTTTCTGCACAGGCACTGCTTAAAAAATTGAAAGTGCCGAGGAATGCGGTTGGTTGAATGTTGAAGAGATAATATTTTAGGGATTAACTGGTTGTTTCTTTTTCTACTTGAAGCTAATTTATTGCAGCTAACTGATTTGTGCCTACGGATATAAATGGGTTTGGAAGATTATCTTGAGGAAGAGATGTTGATTGTGATGAAATTGCTGTTTTTTTGTTCATTGCTTTTATTGGTGTTATTTCAGTATATTCTCCATTCGCTAATGCTTGATAGAATCTACCTTCTACTTCTTGAGGGTTTACGCGTAGATTGGTTCTGGTTGTTCTAAAAAATCCATTTTCAAGGAGTTCTTCTGTTGAGAGGGCTTGTTTGTGAAGCTGCAGATTATTTGCTTTTAGTTCTTCTGTTGTTACAAATAATTCTTTTTTTTCAATCTCTTTTGTTTTCTTGTTTATGGTGATGAGGTATTTTTTTCCTTGTTCTTGTTTGATGTAATGGTATTGGCCTTGTAGTGTTATAACATCACCATCTTTTAGAGAAGTATGTACTTGATTAAAGCTTGCTTGCTTGCTTATACTGTCTGTAGGTGTTTTAAATTCATCAATAAGAGGGGCTGAGGTTGGTGCTTTAATTTGAAGACCATTTTCAAGTATAACATTGGCGCGATCGGCGCTGTTAATTCGGGCTTTTATGATTAGATCTCGTTCTATAGTTGCTTGGCTGAGGGATACAACTTCTATTTCTATCTCTTTTGATTCTAGGAGTGTTTTTAGGTGTTCGACTTTATCATCAGAGGCAATGATATAAGCTATTTTTTTTGGATCTACAGGTATGTCTTCACTTGCACCAAACCAGATTCGATTTTGTTGGTTTTCAACTCTTCCGGTCATTTGTTCTATATCTGAGCCAAATACAATGGCAAAATCTCCATAATCACCTGTACCTAAACCCATTTCTGGTTGGGTTGAAAGCCAGGCCCCTTTGTATACTCCTTGTTTTACTTGGACTTTTCCTGTTTCTACTATTCCAATTAATCCTTCTTCATCTGTGGCGTGATAATATTTTGGAATTGTTATGGAAGAGGGTTCTTCTTTTTTCCAAAATTGTAATTTTTGCCACAATGTTTTTTCTTTTGGTTGGAGTTGTTGAAGTAATTTTTCATAGCGCTGAGCGATTAGTTCTTGGTCTTGGATGCGAGCAGCGTCTATGATATTTTGGATGATTTCTTGTTGGAGTTTTGGTTCTTCTAATGCGGCGATAGAAGGTGCGGAGGAAGAGGGGAGTTGTGTTATTGTTTCTTTGGTTGCAACAATTGTTTTTGGTGCTTTAGTGGTTGGTGTGGGAAGAGCAATGTTGTCATTTGCGGCGGAGGGGATGTTGGTTGGTGGTTCTGGTTTTAGTTGCGAAGGTGGAGGAGTTATCTCTGGAACTGGTTTAGCAGCTGATTTTGGTTGTACAATTGGTTTAGGTTGGTAGTCTTTTGGATGAATGAGTTTACTTACGCTTTCTGTTGGTTCAATTATGGCTGAACCGTCAGCATCGATAAGAGTGCGTACATCTTTACGTAGATTAACTTCTTTGAGTTGTTTTGCAATTAGTTTTGCTTCTGGTGCGGAATAGCCTTTTTGTTCAAGATATTTTATTAAACGGGTCTGGCCTTCAGGGGTTTGGGTGAGTTGTTCGATTTTTTTGATGTGTTCGCCAAAACGTTGTTCAAATAGTGCTTGGTTAAATGTGCCATCGGGAAGGTAAAAGTCTTCTCGATATGTTCCGGTTATAATTCTGTCACTAATAGCAATTTTATTAGGGGTATATTCATGAGGTAAAACATATCTACGTTCGCCAATGTTCATACCAGCAAAAAAGAGTTCATCATCAACACGAGTTATGTGCCAACCGTCAGGAAATTTAACAACGGCAAATTCTGAATCTGTTCCTCTAAAAGCAATGTTAAATGTAGAATGAAAATCTAATTCTTGGCGTAATTGTGCTGCGACATCTGCAGGTATATTATTATTTGTGATAAATTCATCAAGTTCAAAAGCGTAATCATCTTTTGTTAGACTGTGATACTCATTTAAAACTGGTGATTTGATATAAGTATATCCGTCTGAGGTTTGGAGTGCTTTTGTTTGTGGTACGTGGATACCAAATTCGGTTCGCAATAATTCTTCAGCTGATTGATGACGACGCAGTGTATCTTCTACAAGTCGTTTTCCTATTTTATCTTCTAATGTTTGATCGGCTACAGCTTTGAGGAACCAGCGTTGGCCTTGTGCATCTTCAAACATCGCGGCTTGATCGCCAAGTTCTGCGATGGTTGTGCCTTTTAATTTGTCTGCAAGTGTTTGTGACATAGCTTTGGATTGGCCTTCGGGTGGTGCACTTACTCTTTTGACAAAACCGTTTTCTTCTAGGAATTGTCTTGCTTTGGGTGGGAAGTCTTTTACTAATGTTGATTTTGTGGTAGTGGTTGGAGGGGTAGGGATGTTTTGTATTTGAGGTGGTGGAGGGATTACTTGTACAAGTTGAGGTTTTTGTGTCTGTTCTATTATTTCTTGAATTTCTTTAAATTCTTGAGTGGTTGGTTTGATGATAGGGCAGGGACCGACAGCACATCCGGCGATATTTGTTTTCTGGTGCCATGGTGCGGTAGGAGTGTCACGAACATATGTTTTGCCATTTGATAAAGTTATACTGGTTGGTGGGGGAGAAGTTACGGTTTTTGTTTGTTGAGTGTGTGGTGTTGGAAAGTCTATTATTTGTGCTGTAGGTTTGGGAACTTCTAATCTTGCAGTTTCTAATTTGGCAATTAATTTTTGATCATTAATTTCTATTAATTGAGTTATTTTTTTACCTGTTGGTTTTGCTTGCCCGGTGTAATAATCTGTGAATATTTCATCTACTTCTTTTTCCAAAGTCCAATCTTTTGTGTAATCACTATATTTATATCTTGCTCCATTATATTCTATAATATTTTCACTTATTTTTGTGGCTGTGGGCTCAATTATTAGTTTAGGTTGAATAAGATCAAAATCTGCAGCAGCTTTCTTTCCTGTTTGTTGTAGAACTGTTAGTTGATCCATAAACGCTATTGGTTGATCAGCATGTATACCATAATAATTAGGTATCAATGATGGAGGATAATCTTTATCACCTAGTTGAGCACCGCTTATCATTGGTTGCATAAAAGGGGTATCATCTTTAATTATTGCAAAATTACTTTGTTTTGACAGGCCTTCAACTTTAAGGCCCTTTAGGCGGGCAGTTAAAGGAGCTTCACCATTTGCTAATCTAATATCTGAGCGCATTAATAGACTTCTAACCTCTGCATTCGGATTATAGTGCCTGACAATTCCTTCTAAAAATAGGTTTACTGTACCTGTACAACAGGTGTCAACAAATCTTAATTTTTTACCATCTGCGATAAGACCTTCCGATTGAAGATATTTATATGTACTTTCTACGGTCTCTCTGAATTTTTCGTCATTTTTCATCAAACTATTGAATTGAATTTGAAGTTTTTGTTGGAATTCACCTAAGCTTGATGATTCTGATGATGCTTGTGTAATAATACTACGCATCTTATTTGATTCCTGTAGTGTTGTATCTCTACTTACATAAATTATTCGTACGTCTGGATCTTTTATACCCATTAACTTTTGATAGGTGAAATCCGAAGAACCAAGGACTGAGCCATCTCTAAATAAATGTACATTTGTAAATCCGGGCTCTTGCTTTGCTAATATCTCGGAAAATTTAGGAATTTCTTCTGTAGAGTGTATTGATCGAGCATATAACATATCAAAATCTCGTTCAAAATTTTTAAACTCAATATTTGTCATTCTACCTTTTTCTACTTCTGCTATTGCACGATTTAGTACGAGTTCTTTTATTTTTTGTTTTGTTAGGGTAGATGGATCGCCTACTTTATTTACTAATTCTGTAACATATTCTTCGTATTTTTGTGGGGAAAAAGTACCAGTAGAACTAGGTTTAATCAGTTCTTCGAATGTGCTTAAACTCTCTTCAATTAAAGGTTGGGGAACTTCTAGGCGAGCGGATTCTAATTTTATTAGAACGGGGTTACTTTCACTTATTTGTGTGAAATAGCCGTTCCCTTCATCTACATTCCATCTCCTAGTTGTAGGATCAAAATGGTATACTTCTTCTTGGTTGGTGACTGTGTTTTTATTAGTATGAATAAATGGGTCAGTATTTTGTAATGCTATATTTTGTTCTAGACGGGCTGTTTCTAATTTTAACAGAATTGGGTCGTCTATTTCTGTGAAATAGCCGTTACCTTCATTTATACTCCATTTCTTGGTTGCAGGATCAAAATGATATGCTTGGCTTTGATATGTGACTGTGTTTTTACCAGTGCGAATAAATTGGTCAGTATTTTGTAATTGTGAAGGTACAGATACAGAGGATATTTTGGCTTGTTGTGAAAGTGTTGGTTGTTTTAGGCTACTAGCCTCTACTCTTGTCTTTAGTTCTGTTTTTAATTCAGCGATATATTTTGGATCACGCAGCTGCTGAAGTGCTTGGTATTCATTACTTATTCCTATGCCACGATGGGTGTCTGCTAGTTTATCTGTTAGTTCTAATGAATTGATTGAATATACTTTTACTTCTTTTCCAAGTGTACTTTGTAGATATTCTCGTAGTACTTGAATGTGTTCTTCATCTGTGAAATAAATTATTTCTCTTTGTGTTAAATCGATACCTCCTTTAACTGCTTTTTCTCCTTGAACACCCTGGACCTGTTTAAATGTCAACCCAATATCTGAGGTACTAATCACAATAGGGAATGGTTTTTCTATCAGTGATTGTTCTAGTGGTGTTAGAGAATCCCATTGTGCAAGACGTCTTTTTTCAATATTAAGTCGAGTGTTTAGATACTCAATTTCTCCTTTAAATAATTTTTCTCCTTTGGCTTGTCTTTCTACTGATTGCGCTAGTTGTGTTTCAAGTTCATTGATTGTTTTTTTTCCTTTTTGTGGATTCCAACCTTGATTAAATGATTTTTTTGCATAGTCAATTGCAGTATCGGCGTATTCTCGAGTTGCGGTGGAGATTGCGTCATTATTAATTCCTTTTCCCGTGATGCCAAATCCTAATTCTCCACCATATGGTGGGAGATCAGCTTCGGTTAGTTGGCCGGATGGTACTAATTTTTTTGTTCTACCGATTCCAGGGAGTGAGGTTGATGAGGTTCCATGAAAAATCTCTGGGTATGCAATGTCTTCTATTCCTTCAATTATTTCAGTTAAAACTTTCTCTGAGGTTAACTGAGGGTTTGTAGTGTGAATCTGTTGGATTGTATCTTGAATTGTTGTACTTTTAACTTCTGTTTGTTCTATTAGATCTCCTAATGGATTTTTTTTGGCAGGAGTCGTGAGTGGAATTTCACTTTTAATGGATGGAGTTACCGTAGGTTGTTTTTGAGCGATAGTTTTTGGTGAGGGGTGTTGTGCTATTTCTGTTACTTCTCGTTCTACTTTCTTTTGTGCGCTTCCCGTAATACTTTCATCTACTAATTCATCAAGTGTTTTTGGTGGTTTGTTTTTTAGTACGTCTAATGATGAAGATGCTTTGCCATCGGTGAGTACGAATTCGGCAACTAATTGATCGGTTGGTTTTGCTTCAAGTTTACCTATGCTGGCGATGTCACTTTCTTTAATTGTGCCAAGTTTTATGAAATTTTCGGGATCGATTTCTTTGATATCATCAGCAAGCAGGAGGAGTTTTTTCTTACCAGCGATTTTTTGTTCTTCAGATGCGGCGTCGGCTACTTTACTGAGGATGGAGGCACCATTTTTTTCACCTGCGGCGGTTAATTGAGCGATGTTTTCATTTGATTTTGCGACGCCAATTGTTAACGATGGGCGAACTTTGACGGTTTGGCCTTCAATCTCTGCAGCAATGACAATACTTTGCTCCTGCATTTTGGTGTTGAATCTGGCTACTATCTCTTTTGCAATTGTTTTATCGTTGTCAGCGATTTTACCAAGGCGTGCATCTTCTAATGTTTCGGATATTATTTGTAATGAGAGGGCTTTGATCTCATCTGCTTTTGGCACGCCTAGTTGTTGATTGACTTTGCCAAAGAAGTTGAGGTCGATACGAGCAACAGTTACTTGACCATTACGTGAGATGATATAGCCGATTTCATCGCCACCAACTACCACTAAATTTCTGCTATTTATCTGAGTTCCTTGGGCTGTTTGTGATAACAGATAATTAATTGTGGTTTTAAAATTGTCATTACCTTTGATAAAGCCATTTTGGTCGCGGGCGAGATTGTTGAGAAGTTGGAAATCGATTTCACGTGCTTTTGCTAAATCTCCTGTGGCAAGAGCGGCTTTGCGTGTTTCAAGCAGTTCGTTGATATTATTGAAGTGGATTGTTTCTTCAAAAAAAGAGTATTCGTTTACTATTTCAGGCGGACCGTGTTTGAGAAGTGATTCTATGCTTAGATCTATACTTTTGATGCCTGCGGTTTTTAATTCAGGGGTTACTTCACCTGCTTGGACGATTTGTGAACAATGTTTATCTTTGCCACAAATATTTAATTGACCGTATTTTCCGGCTTCAAGACTTTGTTTATTTAATTGGTTGGCGATTGTTTCTGCTTCCTGTATGGATGATCCTGGGGTTAGTTGTACTTTTTCTGAAACACCAGCATAGATATTTAATCTTTCTTGCGGTAGATGTATTGGTTTCCCTTCAAGTTTACTTATTCTAGGAATAGAGCGTTCTATTGTTGTTTTGCGGATTGCATCTAACTCAAGTGAAACAATTTTTGAGAGATCATCGTTACAACTTACACAAATGAGTTTGAATGTTTTACCACCTTTGTGATAGACTTCTACACCTTTCATTTTGAGTGAATTTTGCAGTGATTGAGCAAATTCTTCTAAGATAATATCACCACCGGCGTGGCCAAATTCAGTGTTTATATCTTTAAAGCGATGGATGTCAAGAGTTGCTACTTGAATTGTTTCTCCTTCTCTGAGAGCAAGGATGGTGTCATCCCCATATCGAGAATAGCTTGGTAGGCCAACGTCTGTTTTTGTGGCAAGTGCAAACATTTCATCGCTTTCTAATGATGTTTCGCCACCAAAATTTTGAAGTATAGTTTGTTCTAGTGATTGTTCTGTTGGTGTTGTTTCGAGAAGGCGAACTTGTGAAGGACTTGGTTGAGAGGGGTGTATTGGAACTGGATTAAGTGCGGTTTTTGTTGCGGCGGTTTCGGTGAGAAGAGGAGCGGCACCGGTAGTTTCTCCTATGGTATGTTGTAGTTTTAAATCTTCTATGACATCTGATGCGGCGCGTTGGGGACTGTCATACATTTGTTTGAGGTTAAGTTTAATACGATCTGAGCCTTCTACGATTTGAGTGAGATCGTCTTGTTTTAGCTTGGCTGCGACTTGTTGTTGCACTTGTTTAATTTGTGGTTGGATGGCTTTTTGCTCTGCAGGAGTAAGAGCAGTTGTGTCATATTGAACAACTTTTTGCCCTCCAACTTCTTCTATTTTGACGATGACTCCTGCTTGCTGCAATGGTTTGATATCTTGAGCTATTTTAACTTCTGTTTTACCAAATTTGTCGATAATGGCTGTTTCTAATTTTCTTGAGATGTCTGCGCTTTGAGCCGCTTCTTCTGCTTTTCTTGAGGATTCAATTAATCGTTGTGCGGCGGCGGCAGTTTCATCGCTGGTTTGACTTAGTTTGGCAGCTGAGTTATATTCTTTAATTGCGGTTTGTACTTCTTTATTTGCAGAGCGTTCGGCTTTTGTCACTCCTATTTCACGGGTGAATACACTTGTGCTTGTACTTTTGGATATTTGCTGGGCTTGAAGTGAGGTTTGGGCGTTTTGTAACTTTTGTTGTGTTTGTGCTATTTTTGCAACGTCACCACTTTCTTGTGTTATTTGAAGTTCAGCTTTTGCATCTAGAATATTTTGGCGATATATTTTTGTGGAGTCTGATGCTTTTAATCTTCCAATTTGGTAGCCTTCGTATGCTCTTTCTGAATCTGTTACGGCATTTTGAGCTTTTTGGACATTTGCAATTGTTCGGGGGGTTTCGCCAAGTATCATTTTTGTTTCTTGGGCAGCTTGAAGATCTATTTTTGCAGTTTGAATTCCTTCTCGATAGACTGAGGCTTCGGTGTTGAAGAATTTGCCTGTTGCAGCGGAGGTTTGGGCTATTTTTTCTCCGATAGCTATTTCTTTTGTTAAAGTGGTAGCACCACGAGCGACGGCTAAGGCTTTTGCTCCAGTTGTTGCTCCTTTAAAGATTGTAGCTACGGGTACAAAACTTTCTGCACCAGCGACCCCTATGCCTGCATGTCCCCAATCTTCTAGAAATTCACCAGTTACACCAACACCGCCAACTCCTTTTACATTTGCACATAACATTCCTTGGCATTGACTTAATTTATCTAATTCATATTGTGCTTCTTTTCCTGCAGGGGTTAAAGGGTATTCTCGTGCGATTTCTTTTAGTTGATCTTTGGCAACAGAAGCTTTTCCATCATGAAGAGTCATGGTTCGTTTTGCGTCTTCAAGTTTAACTGCGGCAATAGTTTCGGTATCTGATTTTTGACCATTAATCTCATCTTTTATTGATTGTAAAAAAGCTGTATTTCCTCCGCTATAATGTGTCTGTGTTTTACCAATTATCTTTTTACCTTCTAACTCTAACTGCGCACGGTCTTTTGTTGATGCAAGAGTTGTTTTACCACCTTTCCCATCTGGAACTTCAATAAACGTTATTTCTCTTGAGTTTATTTTGCTTGCAAGTTTGATAGCTTCTTCTGGGCTTAAACCTCTTTCTTCTGCTTCTTCAAATGCAGAAATAGCTTCACCAAGATTTTTTGATTCTTCTAGTAGTTTTGCATAGGATTTAACTTCTGTTTTTTGGACTGTTTCAGCGTATGAGTCATCACTTAATTTAACTGATTTATCATATGTCCAGACTACTGCTTTTGTGGTGATTCCACCACTGATACTTCCAGCAATGTCTAATTTTTTTAAAAAACCATCCTCTAACACTTCTTCTCTTTTTCTCTCTGCATCTTCATCTATCTTATCTTTTTTTTGCTGAAGGAGTTCTTTATAATGAGCATTTATTGCTTTATAATTTTCTTTTTTGATGTTTGGATCTTGAATTTCAGTTTGAGCTATGGCTGCTTTTGCAAAGTCGCCTTCGTCAATGTAGGAACTTGCGATTATGGAACTTGATCGATCTAATAAATCCTGGTCTTGTGAAAATCCCCCTTGATCTGTTGATTGGCTTTTAGTTATTGTTTGAGCATATTGTCGTGCTAAAGATGGATTGCCTGATTGCAGTGCGATTCTTGCGGCAAAATCGGGGCGGTCGGCGGAATGTAATGATGCAAGTAGTTGACCTTGTCCGTCTGCTTCTTGGATGTAAGAATTTGCTATTTCTTTTTGTTTTTCTAGTCTTTTAATTTCTGCTTGTGATTGGGTTCTTATTTGTTGATATTTTAGTTCTAATCTTTCTCTTGCATTTCTAAAGCAACTGGGACTTTTGGTACCCTCACATTCTCCAGATGCATCAGCTACAATTGCTGATTTACTTAGTTGTTTTATTTTTTCTTCTTCAATCTGTATTTTTTTCTCAATATCCTTTAATTCAATTATCGCTTCTTTTTTTTCTTTGCCGAGGAATTGAGAATGACGATTATCGGATTGAGAGCCAGTATCTTTTGGATCGATGCCTTTGGCGATTGCTTCTTGGCGGTAATATTCTTGTTCACGGGCGTCTTGTTCTGCTAATCCTGCTTCGAATTGTTGTTTCTGTTGTTCTACTTTAGCTTTTTCTTGTTGTTTATGTACTTCAATTGTTTTGTCAATGCCTTGACGTTGTTTTTGTACTGCACGAAGGGCAGTGTTTATCTCTGTCTTCTCTTTTTCATTTTTCAGCTCGGGATCATCTTGGAGAGCTTGCAACGCTTTTGTTTTTGCGGCAAGAAGACGATACGCTATTGCTCCATCTTTTTCTAATGACGCTTTCCATTTTGCATTACAATTTGAGGAGATACATTCTCCTTTTTCATTGAGTTCAATTCCTTGTTCTTGGCGTAATTTATCTCGCTGATTGTTGAATTCTTGAAATTTAGCTACAGATTGTTTGATGCTCTCAATGTATCCTTTGTCTTTTATTTTGTCTATATCTATCTTTGTTTGTTGAAGAAGAAGTTGACGTAAGCGAGGATTGTTACTAAAATCAATGTCTTTGAGGTCATCGTACTTTTTGTCTTTTAATGCTTTTAATAATTTATCAACGTTGCTTTGATCTTCTTTAGGAATGACTATCACTTCATTTCCGAGGGCTTTATGTATGCCAAAGTCTATTTGTTCGCTGTTGCCTACTTTCTGTCCATCTTTATATGTTTCAATTAATGCGGTTATTTCTCCTTGACCACGTCCGGATGGTTTTGAGAGATGAAATATTTGTTTATTTTTTTCATCTGTCTGTGCTACAATATTTAGATTTCTGCTAATGGATGGGATGTTTTTTTCTTTTTGTAGCTGGGCAATTTTTGCTAGATCTTTTGTGTCTGTGGTAAATGAGAGAGTGCCGTCTTTTGTTTGAACGACGCTGATATGTGTTTCTGCGCTTTCTGTTTCGCTGTAGAATCGTTTATTTTTTGAGAGGGAAACAGCGGTTATTTTTTTATCAATAGTAATGACGTTTGCGTTTTCACATTTGAAGCAGTTGGCGACAATATTATCATCGTCTTTGGCTTTGTTTCTGGTTAATGATAAAGATGAGCCGTCTTGTTCTGAGCGAATGCCGTGCAGTTTGATGTCTTTTTGTTCGGTGATTTCTAATGCGCCGTATTGTTCATCTGTGTATGTTGCTTTGCCGCGGATTTTAAGTTGAGTTTCACCGTTGGTTTTGAGATCTAATTCAGATTTGCCATTTTCACCGCGATAGTAAGGTGTGCCAATAATTGGTACTTTGTTGTTGTAGAAACCAACGTCTACTTTACCTTTGGCGGTGACGATTGTTTGCAAGTCGTCTGTTCTTTTTATCCAGACTTCGGCACTGCCTCCCAGATCGCCAGTTGAGGGATGGAGGAGGAGAGCTTGCTGGCGTTTTTGTTCGATATCGGCAGGAGAAACGGGTGGTGGTTGTGCTTCTGCGGGTTTATTTTCTGAGGGGGATGGTGGTTTGTAGTCAGATGTAGCAGATATTTTGTCGAGATGGATGGTAACGGTTTCTTTTTGATTGTTTATGGGTTTGCCGCTTTGGCCTTGGGAGGTTACGCCAATGCTGGTTTTTTCGTCAATGAATACGGAGTTGCGGCTACGGATGTTATCTAAATTGGTATCGCCATGATCCCATAATTTGACATCTGTTCCTTTCTTTTCTCCGGCGCCGTCAAAGTAATAGTTCCTTGCGTTTATTTCGGCATTTTCGGCGGTGAAGTCGCCGTTTTGTGAAAAGGTTACAGTGCCACGATGATTGTTAAGGGTAATACGTTCGTTATTGACATAAATATATCCAGTTGCTTTGCCATTAACCGTGATAGTGCCGTCTTGTTGGAAGGTGAAATCGGTTTTACCTTACGAAGTGAGTTCGTTCTTTTGGTTGTCTTTTCCGGCGAATGTTAATTGTTGGTTGTTGTATTCAATTTTTCCGGTGCCGTCTCCTTTTATGCTGATTGGTGATTCTTGATCTTTCTCTTTTTTGATGAATATATATCCATCTTTGACTACTTGAATTTTAATGATGTCACTTACGGCTCGCAGAGATTCTAATGAGAGGGTTTTGCCGTTGTTGGTTAACGTATTTTCATTGGCATTAAATGTGAAGTCTTGGGCGATATCTGTGTTAAATTCGTAGGCTTTGCTGTATTTACTTTGAAAATATTTTTGTGAGGAATCTGTGTTGGCGATGATGTTGGCGCGACTTTGTGAGGGTGTATTGTCGCCAGAGAAGTATTTGTTGTCTAACTCTTGATTTTTACCTACGTTGTCTGGTTTTTGGTAGAAATCTGTGGCAAATTTATTGTCGTATTTTTGAGAGAGGTAGTCGGCTTGTTCATTCGAATCAAGTTTTTGAAAATTTTGGATGGTGGGATTTTGAATTTTGAGAAGATCTTGCGGTGTGGGGTCGGGAAGCTGATTGAAGTTTTCAGGAGTTGGATACTGTTGGAAGTCGGTTTGCAATTGATCTTGATTGAGAATTGGAGGTCCTTCGTTTGGTATGGGAGGTTCATCTGCCGTTACATAGAATGCATTTAACATAATTAGAATTAGGGTAATAAAAATTAATTTTTTATCTTTTTTATTTGGTCTCATATTATTTTTGAACAAGGATGCGTACTTGTTGTTCGTCAGTTAGACCGTGGCTATCTTTTACGCCAAATGTGGTAATGATAATATCGGGAGTTGTAGGAGTCCAGGCGATGATGCCTTCGCTGGTGATAGGAATTTTATTTGATGTGGAATAAAATGTTAGAGGTTCACTATCTGGATCTGTGGCGCTAAGTTGATATTCTAATTTAGAATTTGGCTGTAGTGTGAAATCGGGGATGTGGGCGAGTGTAGGGGGGTAATTGGTGTTATCAAATCGCAGGGCAAACATAAATGTTAACGGTGCGTTGTTGTAAAGTGATTCTTTGTCTGAAATGCTATAGATGGACGTTATTTCATCGTAGGGAAAATAGGTGATGAAATAGTTTTCTTTGGTTTGGGTTGGTTGATATTGTGAAAAATTTTGCTGTTGTTTTTGAATGATATTTTTGGCTTGTTCAATGAGGTTTCCTAGTGCGAGAGGGAGTTGAGTTTGGAGGGTGGTTATTTGGATGGTAGAACTTGCGATCTTTGCTTCGAAGGTAAGTTGAGTGGTTAGAATTATTTTTTTATTGTTGATTGTTGTTTTTGTACTTTCTATTTTTGGTTCTGTTATTTGGACGCCTTCTTTGAGAAATGATGAGAAATCACAGTGGAGATCGGTTTGGGTTATGTATTTGCTGATTTGTTGTTCGATGTTTTCTTTGGAGAGCAGTATTTTGTCATTTATGGAAGCGTATTGGATGTTAGCGTTATCGGTGATGAGCATTTCTTCTGGTTTGTCAGGATAGATTATGCCGCCTTGGATGCTGACAAGATAGATGCCTTCGGCGGCACGTTGTTCCAGGCATTGTTCTAATACTTGTTGGAGATTGGTTTTGATGCTTTCTAGCTGTATTGTTTGTTCTTGATTGGCGCTGAAATTTTTGGTTGATGAGGATTTATAGAGGTAAATGGAGAGAGCACTAACAAATAAAATTACTATTCCTATCACTATAAAAATTGTAACCTGTCCTCTTTTTTGCATAACAGAGGGAATTGTTTTTTTGTTTATAAATGTTTTCTTTTTTATAGTCTGTAAATTCTCTTTTTTTGACCAGATGAATTGTGTTTAGAAGTGAATCTAAATGTTAGTATATTTCCAATCAGATTTTATAATTCTTATTTGTGCTTTCATCGCCATAAGTTTTATAAATTATCTTTTAAATTTGACTTTATGCGAAAAATTTTACTTTTTGTTGTGTTTAGTATTTCTATCTTAATCATAATTGCTACGGTTATTTTTGGAATAAATCAAAATAGTGAGTATATCAGTACGAGTTCGAAAAATAGTTCAACCACAAATATACAGAATGGTATTTTGCAGACTACTGTTGAAAAAAAAGCAATTGAACCCACAAATTCTCTAGCACCGGGGAAAAGTATTATTGGTACTTCCATCTCAATTGATCAGTTGAAAACTCATAATCTGATAAGTGATTGTTGGGTTGGGTATGAGGGAAAAGTGTATGATATTACCTCGTGGTTAACAAAGCATCCGGGAGGAGTTGGAGCAATTTTACTTTATTGTGGAACAGCAACGGAGTTTGAACAGGCGTTTATTGCAAAACATGGGAAGAGTAAAGTGAAATTATTTATGAAAGTGGCAGTCTATATGGGTGATTTTACTGATACTGGGAAAGTGTTATCAACTGAAGTGGCTAATACTGGTATAGCAGGGAATGTTAAAAGTGCTACATCAAGTAACAATGGAGTGGTTGGCGGTGATTTAGATGATGATTAATGCAAAATATGGTTTTATTATTTTGAGAATAACACTGGCAGTGGTGTTTCTGTGGTTT
>Ga0209515_10006448_pt1 | contig 14609 bp, 15 predicted proteins | sample Subgroupgradi54m_FD_187454 | JGI IMG/M metagenome (GOLD analysis project Ga0209515, IMG submission 187454) | Subsurface groundwater microbial communities from S. Glens Falls, New York, USA - GMW60B uncontaminated upgradient, 5.4 m (SPAdes)... ...
CGGGTGTCGAGCGCGCTGACCGTATCGCGCGCCTTGGCCGCCGCGGCCTCGAGCGCCTTCCGGCGCACCTTCTGCTTGAACGATGGCAGATCGCTCACGCGGTACGCCGTCGACATGCTCTGCGTCCCCGCGTCCGACGCCGCCTCCATGATGTCGCCCACCAGGTCGAGCTTCTTGGTCGAGGCGACCACGCCGATCGACGCCACGTAGCCGGTGATGATGCGTCCCGTCTTGTCGTAGCTGGGCGACAGGCTCAGCCCCGAGAGCTTCACGTCGTTCGGCGCGACGCCCGCGCCGAGCAGCGCCTTGACCAGCACCTCCTGCTTGGCACGCAGCGCGCTCATCGCCCGCTTGGGCCGTTCCCCCTCGGTCGACAGGGTCATGCTCACATCGAGGCAGTCAGGGGTGAGCTCGACCGTCGCCGTGCCGGTCACGGTGAGTGTGCGCCGGCGCGGCGCGTCGCCAGCCGCCGCGGCCGCCGTGGCCGCGTCGCAGCGCGTCGAGCACGCTGCGACGGACGTCACCGCCGTCGTCGCGAGCGCCAGCAGCGCGAGCAGCCGAAGCGCGCGCCCGGCGTGGTGACGAACAAGGGAGGGGGTACCGGAATCGTGGCTGTGAATCATGGCGAGCTCCTTTGGGGTGTCCCCGATAGAACGCGCCCCGGGCGCACGACCTGCCCGTCACCGGGTGCTTGTTACACACCCGTGACGTGCGGTGGGGAGAAGGCATTCCGGCGCACGGGCTCAGACGAGATCGGCCAGACTGCCCACATCGCGCACCAGCACGATGGTCGAACCCGTCGTGAGTGCCGCCACGTCACGTCGCAGGTCGGCGTGCAGGCTGCCGTCGTCGGCCGCGAAGTCCTTGCGGTTGCGCGAGACCAGCACGAGGCGCTCGCGCGACAGCGTGCGTGCGAGCGCGAGCACGCTCTCCCACACGAGAGCATCGCGATATCCGTCGTGGCCGAGCGGATCGAATGGACGCCGCCGCGCCAGCGCGCGCCTGGCGACCTCGCGGTGCGGCAGGTCCGGATAGGGCAAGATGGTGAAACCCGCGCCGCCACCGAGCAGTCCGTCCACCAGCCGATCCGGCCGGGCATCACGCAGCGCGCGCACCGCCGCGACCGCGTTCGCGACGTCGGGCTGATGGACGGTCGGGCGATGCGCGACCAGCTCGTCGACGACGATGTCGGGAAGATAGACGTGCACGCGCGCCTCCCGCACCGCGCGGAGCAGGCCCGACCAGGCAGCCTCCTTGGGCCGCAGGTCGAGGATCACCGCGTTCGAGTCGAGGACGACGTGCCACATCACCAGCTCGTCACTGCAGGAGCCCGACCAGAACGAATCGGCGAAACATGCGCCACGTTATGGCAGAAGTCCTGAGGAACTTCTTCACGGGCGAGACGCCGACGCCGCATCCGGAGCGGGAGCGCATAACCATTGCTCACAATGCATTCCGACGGTGCGTGACGACCGCCGCAGCGGGTATGGTGCGTCCGTGCTCCGGACCTCGAGCATCGGCGCGAGCCGGTGGTCGTGCTGGAGCTCGAGCGCGTCTACGCCAGGCGATCGGGAGCTGCGTTCATGCCGAAGTGTCACGCGTGCGTCACGCGCGCTTGACGCCAGGCCCCGAAGCTCTGGCATAGCGTCCCGACCGCGCCGGTGTCGGCGCCGAGAGAGGCAATCATGAGAGCTGCGAATCTGTGTCTGTTTCTGGCAGCAATGGTCGTGATGCAAGGTTGTGCTACCGAGGACGATCCCGACCTCGCCAGCACGCAGTCGGCAGCAACGGTGGTGCCGACGTTCGATCACGTCGTCGTCGTGATCATGGAGAACACCGGCTACTCGGCACTCAAGAACAGCGCTTCCGCGCCCTACATCAATTCGCTCATGGCGCAGGGTGCGAGCTTCACCAGCTCGCATGGGGTCACCCACCCGAGCCAGCCCAACTACATCGCACTCTTCTCGGGCGGCACGCAGGGCGTCAGCGGCGACAACTGCCCGGTGAGCCTGGGCAACCGGCCCAACCTCGGCCGCCAGCTCCTCGATGCCGGCTTCACGGTGGCCGCCTATTCGGAGGATCTGCCGTCGGTGGGCTACACCGGCTGCAGCTCCGCGAAGTATGTGCGCAAGCATGCGCCCTGGACCAACTTCAGCAACTTCCCGCACACCAGCGAGCTGCCCTTCAGCGCCTTCCCGAGCAGCAGCAACTTCTCGGCCCTGCCCACGGTCTCGTTCGTGGTCCCCAACATGTGCAACGACATGCACGACTGCTCGATCGCGACCGGCGACAACTGGCTGCGCGGCCACGTCGACGCCTACGCGCAATGGGCCAAGACGCACAACAGCCTCCTGATCCTGACCTGGGACGAGGACGACTTCACTGCCAGCAACCAGATCGCGACCGTGTTCGTGGGCGCGATGGTGAGGCAGGGCAACTACAGCCAGAACGTCAACCACTACAACATCCTGCACACCATCGAGAGCATGTACGGCTTGCCCGCGCTGGGTGGCGCCGCGGCCGCGATCACCGACGTGTGGGGCTCGACCGCTCCCGGCGACGACTTCTCGCTGGGCCTGAGCCCGGCCACCCTGACGGTGGCGCAGGGCGCGAACGCGACCACGAACCTGAGCACCACGGTGACCAGCGGCAACCCGCAGTCGGTGACCCTGTCGGCGACGGGCGCACCGAGCGGCGCGACGGTGTCGTTCAGCCCCGCGTCGATCGCCACCGGCACCAGCGCCATGGTGACCGTCGCCGCCGGCGCGAGCACCGTGCCGGGCACGTACACCGTGACCGTGACGGCGACCGGAGCCGGTGCCACGCACGCGGCCAGCCTGAGCCTGACCGTGACCAGCTCGGGCGGCGGCGGCGGCGGCCTCGTCAACGGTGACTTCGAGACCTCCAGCCTCGCCGGCTGGACCAGCACCGGCTCGGCGTCGGTCAGCACCACCGTTCGCGGCGGATCGTCCTCTGCGATGGTGGGCAGCGCCGACCCGTCGACCGACAGCACGCTCGTGCAGACGTTCACCGCCCCGACCGGCGGCATCAAGCTGTCGTTCTGGTACCAGGTGACCTGCCCCGACACCGTGCAGTACGACTGGGCGACCGCCACGCTCAAGGACAACACCAGCGGTGCCACCACCACGGTGCTGGCCAAGACCTGCACCAACGACGGCGTCTGGCGCAAGGCCACGGGCACGGTCACGCCCGGCCACAGCTACACCCTGACGCTCGCCAGTCACGACGACGACTTCATGGGTGACGCGACCTTCTCCCGCTTCGACGACGTGGCCGTCGGCGCGCAGTAGACCCGCCCGCTGACCTGTCTGCCGCCGTGGAGGGTCAACCACACGACGCCTTCGGCCGCCTGCTCACCAGCAACGAGCCACGGGACGAGGGCTACTTTGGGGGGCGCATGTAAGAGGCGGAGCCAGGGCGGCCTGTCACGCCTCCGCCGCACCGTGTCTCGCGCCGGAACCGCCTGCGTCACGCCGTCCAAGTCACTGGAATAGCGGAAAACTTCATCTTCTTCGGCGACGTGCCGCGCGTGGGGCGCAACCAGGGCCCGGCGCAGCTCAGCCAGTTCTTTTCCCCGACAGTCTCGACGCGCGCCTGGTCGGGCCGCTTCGCCACCGACGAGCGCATCGTGGCGCGCGTCGCCGACTCGCCCATCGCCATCACCAGCGTGCGCGGACGCCACCCCACGAGTCACAACCAGGATCTCGGCAGCATGGCCCCGGGCATCAGCCACCCGCCGTTCGTCTACGGCGCCTACCTGCTCGCGCGCGACCTGGACTGGAACCCGCTGCGGCTGGTCTACCTCATGTCGAGTGGCAGACCGTATCAGGTGAAGCTCATGCAGAGCGAGCTCACCATCGCGCCACCCCTGTCCTGGGCGTTGACCCGGGCCGGCCAGGGTGGCACGAAGAAGTAAAATGGTCGCCCACGCACCGTCCGAGGTAGCCATCCGTCCCGCGTCGGCCGAAGATGGCGAGGCGCTCGGGCGCATGGGTGCGGCGCTCGCTCGTCTGCACCATGAGTACGATCCGGCTCGCTTCATGCTGCCCGACGACATCGAGGAGGGCTATCGCTGGTGGCTGCTGCGCGAGCGGGACAATCGCAAGGCCGTCGTCCTGGTGGCCGAGCTCGAGGGTGCGCTGGTCGGCTACGGCTACGGCCGACTCGAAGGCAAGGACTGGAATCGTCTGCTCGATCGGCACGGCGAGCTCGTCGACCTGTGGGTCGAGCCGGGCGCGCGACGCGGCGGCATCGGCGCGCAGCTGAGCGAGGCCGTGGCCGCCGAGCTGATCGTGCGTGGCGCTCCGCGCATCGTTCTGGCCACCGCTGCGCCCAACCTCGCGGCCCAGCGGCTCTTCGAGCGGCTGGGCTTTCGCGCCACCATGATCGAGATGACGCGCGACGTGGAGCCGCCGATCCGGCCGCCCAGCCGTAGCCGGCGCAAGTGAGGTCACATGAAGATTCGACCGAACCGACGCGGATTCCTGATCACGGCCGGAACGGGCCTGGGGCTGGCCGCGGCGAGCTGTGCGGGAGCACGAGCAAGGGGCGCCGAAGCCACCGGCCGGACCGGTCACGAAGAGAAGCAGGACGACGTCTCGCCCGCAGAGGACCTCATGCGCGAGCACGGCGTGCTCGAACGCATCCTGCTGGTCTACGAGGAAGGCCTGCGCCACCTCGACGCCGGCGAGTCGCCCGTGGACATCTTCACCAGGAGCGCGACCATCGTGCGTCGCTTCGTCGAGGACTACCACGAGAAGCTCGAGGAGGAGCACCTGTTCCCGCGCCTCGAGCAGGCGGGAAGGCTGGTCGAGCTGGTCACCACCTTGCGTGCGCAGCATCAGGCAGGCCGACGGCTCACCGACGACATCCTGGCAGCCGCCGCGGGCAGCGAGCCGAAGAAGATGGCGCCCCCAGCTCGCAGCTTCATCCGCATGTACCGGCCCCACGCGGCGCGCGAGGACACGGTGCTCTTTCCTGACTTCAAGCAGCTGCTGCCCGAGCAGGAATACAGGCAGCTGGGCGAGCGCTTCGAGGAACGCGAGCACGCACTCTTCGGCGAGAGTGGCTTCCGCGGCATCGTCGACGAGGTGGCGGCCCTGGAGAAGGCCATCGGCATCGACGACCTGTCCCGCTTCACGCCCTGACCTGAAAAACCACGGCTCGCCCCTAAAGTTTCGAGCTCGAAGGCCGATGTGGCCTCCTGTGAGGGGTCACAAGGTGAACAGCATGCGTTCATGTAGGGAGACCACACCGTCGCCGCCAGAGAGGCCTACCTGGCCTGACCGGAGCGTCACGGCACTCCACGACCTGGACCTGCTGAGCGAGCTGTCGCAACGGATCCGCCAGAATGCGGATGACCTTGCCTCGATCAAGATGCTCCGACTGCACGCGTACGCGTTCAGGAGCCTGGGCGTCCAGGAAGGCCGCTCGCTGATCGTCGAGGTCGCCCGGGCAGCCGAGCAGATGGCCAACCGTCTCACCGTGAACGCTCGCCTGGCTCCGCGCGAGTTCTCACGCCTGGATCAGAAGGTCGAGACCCTGCGGATGCAGTTGCTGGCGCATATCCGCTCGGTGGCGGGAGTGTCCGGAGTGGCCTGAGATCCGGACGCTGTGTCCGGCCGGCGGGACGCTCCGGACGGGCCAGAGATCGTCGACGGCGATGTAACTCGTCGACAAGCCATCGTTCGGACACTGGCGCGAAGGCCGGCATGCGCCTTGCTCTGGCCGCGGGGTCATGAGAGCAAAAATCCTGATTCCATTCCTGCTGCTGGCTGCTTGTGGCGACACCGACGGGCCCGACCAGGGCTCCCGCGGCGAGCTGGTCGAGAACCTGGCCGGCAGGGCCGATTCGGCGCAGCGACCGACGGACCATGGCGAGCTGACGTTCGGCGAGATCGCGAGCGCGGAGCTCACCGCCGCGAGCGGATTCCAGGCCTGGGAGGTGACCGTCCACGGCGAGGCAAAGCTGACCCTGCGGACCCGGCCGCAGACGGCGGACGGGCCAGAGGTCGACACCGTCGTGTACCTCTACCGGGAGAACGCGAGCGGCTGGGGCAGGTACGTGGGCAGGAACGACGACGCGGGCGGCAGCCTGTGGTCGCGCCTGAGCAAGAACGTGACGGCGGGGAGATACCGCGCCCTGGTCAAGGGCTACGGCAAGCGTGACCTCGGCCAGTTTGCCCTCACCGTCGAGTGCGACGGCGAGGGCTGCCGCCCGCCGGCACCGGTGATCGACACCAGCGAATGCCTCTTTGGTACGATCTATAACGACCTGTGGGAACCGCGCCCTGACCTGCAGATCGCGTCCAGCGAGCAGCTCCACGCCACGACGCCGCTCACCGAGCTGGCACAGGCGCAGGTGGTGGTCGCGGTGCAACAGTCGTCGCACGACGACGTGACCACACCGGCCGAGGCATTCGCCGCCGTCGACGAGGGCGAGATCAACCGGGTCTTCATCGTGGATGCGGCCGGGGGCGGGACCTTCGTCGCCTACGAATACGGCGCGGGCGACAACTCGTATGGTGCCATCTTCAATGCCGAGTCGACCGAGCCCGCGGCGTCGATCCACGACGGCGATCTGCTCCGGTGCAACGTTCTGCCGCAGTAAGCCGAGGAGTCGGAGGTAGGCTGGTGGCATGGGTGAAAAGCAGCCCTCACCCGATCTGCCCCGGACGCCCGCGAGTGTCGCCCACCGATGGCAGCTGTGGACCTCGGTGACCATCGTGCTCGTCTCGGGCATCGCGCTGTCGGTGTTCGCCTTCGCGGCGCTCCGGCAACGTGACCGCACCGCGCACATGGCCTCCATCGAGGGCCGCCTGGCCGGGCTGGTGGCGCGGCTGCGCGAGACCATCGAGACGCCAGTCGAGTCGGCCAACTCGGTGGCCGGGCTCTTCGGCGCCTCGAACCTGGTCGAGCGCGACGAGTTCGCTCGCTTCGCCGACGCTGCGCTCAGCCGCGAGCCGCTGGTCTATGCGCTCGAATGGGCGCCGCGCGTGTCCGGCTACGATCGCTCCCGCTTCGAAGCCGACGCGCGCGCCGACGGACCAGGCGACTACGAGATCCGCGAGCTGCCCGACGACGGCGACCGCCCGCTGGTGCGCGCGAACGCCTACGACGAGTACGTACCCATCCTCTACATGGCGCCCTACCGGTCGGGCCTGGGCTTCGACATCGCGTCGCAGCCGGAGAGACGCACGCTCTTGCAGCAGGCCTGTCGCACCGCCCTACCCGTGGCCAGCGGCCGCACCCGCCTGGTCGAGGATCCCACCGAGGACGTGGCCGTGATGGTGTACGTGCCCACCTGGGCGCGCGGCGCCCCGCCGGCGGAGATCGGCAAGCGCTGCGCCGTGCTGCAAGGCTACGTGGTGCTGGTCTTCCGCGTGCAGCCGATCGTCGCGGCCGTGATCCGCGACGTGCCGCTCGGCGACCTCGATCTGGCCATCACCGATCTCGGTGCGGCGCCACCCGGCGCGGTGCTGGCCGAGGCCTCGCCCGGCGCGAACGCGCGCATCGCGGCGAGCAGCACGCGCGCGCGCGACGAGCTGCGCTTCGTCGATCGCACCTGGGTGGTCGAGGTGGCAGCGCGCAGCTCGCCCGTTGGCGCGGGCGCGATCGCGGTGCTCCTGCTCGGCCTGCTGGTGTCGCTGCTGGCCGCGGTGCTCGCGGGCGGCGCCAGCCTCATGGCCCGGCTGCGCCGACGCGTCCGTCAGGCCACCCAGCTCGGCCAGTACCTGCTCGAGGAGGAGCTGGGCCGCGGCGGCATGGGCATCGTCTACCGCGCCCACCACGTGATGATGCGCCGGCCCACCGCGCTCAAGCTGCTGGTCTCCGGCGGCGACGATCCCGTCCACCAGGCCCAGTTCGAACGCGAGGTCCAGCTGACCAGCAAGCTGACCCACCCCAACACCATCGCCATCTACGACTACGGCCGCACCGCCGATGGCCTCTTCTACTACGTGATGGAGTACGTCGACGGCATCGCGCTCTGCGATCTCATCGAGCACGCGGGCGCGCAACCGGTGGCGCGCACGGTCCACCTCATGCGTCAGGTGCTGTACGCCCTGCGCGAGGCGCACGGTATCGGGCTCATCCATCGCGACCTGACGCCGTCCAACCTCATGATCTCGGTGCGCGGCGGCGTGGCTGACTTCGTCAAGGTGCTCGACTTCGGGCTGGTCAAGGAGCTGTCCTCGGAGGACCTGTCGGCGGACGATCCCGACGCTGCTCCCCACGATTCGCTCGACAAGAGCGGTCGCTTCTTCGGCACGCCCGGATACACGCCACCCGAGGTGATCGTCGGTGGCGGCACCGACGCGCGCAGCGATCTCTACGCGGTCGGGGCCATCTGGTTCGCGCTGCTGACCGGCCGGCCTGCCTTCGAGGGCAGCGGCGCGCCCGCGATCTTCGCCGCACAGATGCAGGCGTCGCCTCGGTCCGTGCGCGAGCTGCGCCCCGAGGTGCCGGCGCAGCTCGACGTGCTGGTGGCGCGCTGCCTGGCGCGCGAGCCCGATGAGCGCCCGGCCTCGGTGCAGGAGATCCTGGACGAGCTGGTCACCGTGCCGGTGCCCGAGTGGACGGGCGAGCAAGCGGCCGCCTGGTGGCGAGACGAGGCGCTGCGCGTGCAGACCGCGGTGCGCACGCAGCGCGCGAGTCGCTCCGAGGCACGCACCCAGCGGACCGTGGTCATCGCGTTCGGACGGCGCAGCGAACCTGCGAGCTCCGCCGACTAGTCTAGGCGCCCGGACCGCGTCGCTTGCGCCGGGCCGCGGCCCACTTGTGACGCATGTGCAGGAGCGCCGCCACGTCCTCGCGCGCCGATGCCGGCAGCGACGCGATGGCCCGGCGCAGCTGCCCGTGCGACAGCGCCACCTCGGGCTCCTCCTGCAGCAAGGTGACATAGCGGTCGCGGAACGCGCCCGGGCCCTTGTCGACGGTCTCCTCGATCTCGGCGCGCACCGCGGCCGCGTCCGCCTGCTGGATGGGCTCGGCCACATCGAGCAGGTCGTCGAGCGCCACGATCAGCTCGGAGATGGGACGCAGCCAGGCGAAGAATTCGTCGTGGGCCAGGAGGTGCAGCAGCTGCCCCGAGCCTGCCAGCGTGCCGTACTGGCGCTCGTACGCGCGCGCCACCACGCCCACGAGCGTCTTGTGGTGCTCCTGCAGCGAGGCTCGTGCGTTCTCCACGCTCGTCCTGAGGTTCGCGTCGGCCATGTTGGTCGCCGCAATTGTACTCCTCACTCAAGGCGAAGGCAGCGCTGCCAGCGAGCGAGCGTCGCGCTTGCGGTAGTTGGTCTGGACCACGGCGGGTGCGACGGTCACGCACAGGGCCGCGAGCGCCCAGCCGGCCAGCACGTCGACGCCGTAGTGGTAGCGCAGGTAGATCGTCGACATCCACAGGCTGATCACCAGCGGCGTGACCAGCACCAGGATCGCCCGCCCGAAGCGCCAGGCGCGCAGGCGCGCGAAGTAGACCAGCGAGATGGTCGACACCGCGGTGTGCAGGCTGGGGAAACAGTCGGTCTGGACCTTCTCGATGGCCAACCACATGCGCGCGCAGGCGTCGGTCATCCAGTAGCCCGTCAGGGGCACGTCGAAGTCCATGGTGTAGCGCGGCCCGATGGCGGGCACGGTCAGGTAGCCGACCAGGCCCAGGTAGAAGCAGAGCGAGAGCGCCAGCGACAGCTCGCGAAAGGCGAGCAGGTCGCCACGCGCGTACAGACGCACCAGCAGGATGGCGGGAAAGACGAAGAAGAGCGCGTAGGCGAAGGTCATGTACTCGGTGAGCCACGGGCGCGTGATGGCCTGCATGACCAGCGCCGGCTGGAAGCCGAACACGGCCTGGTCGGCGCGCTGCAGCGTGGCGTCGACGGTTTCGGGATGGATGAGGTGGGTCAGATCGTGAAAGTTGCCGTACACGAGCAGGATGAGCACGAGCGGGAACCAGTCGCGCGTGGTCGCCCAGGCGACGCGCCTGACCTCGCGCCGGACGCCTGGATCGTCGTGCAGGATGCCGCGCCAGCGGGGCACGAAGCTGGCCGCGAGCAGCACCAGCATGCCCACGCAGGGCATGATGGTCGAGGCATGCAGGATCGAGAACGAGCCGTGGAAGGCCACCATGCACACCGCGAGCAGCAGCGAGAACACGGCCAGCAGGACCAGGTCGGGGCCCAGCGCCCAGGCAGTCTCTTCCAGCCACTGACGGATCTTCTTCACCGACGACCTCCTGGTCGGGAGGTCTTGAACGCAAGCCGGATGCCGCGGCGCAAGCTCGCGAAAGATCGCGCTCGCCTGCGTCAGCTTCGCCGGTGACGTCGGGTTTTCACCGGCTCACCCGACGGCAAGAAGTGGCAGCGTGTGACCGCCTTCGCAGTGACGCGGTCAGGCCAGCAGCGCCACCAGAGCGGCCAGGCAGGCGTCCTTCTGATCCTTGGCCCAGGGCGAGCCGGCGACGCGCCCGATGCCGGCGAGCCTCGCCTCCAGGTGGGCGGCCGAGACGCCCAGCGCCTTGCTCGCGCGCGCGCGCAGCTCGCCCGCGCGCACCTCGACCACGGCCAGCTCGAGGGCCTCGCTCGCCGCGCGGATGGCGGCGCGGTACATCTCGCCCTCGGCGGCATGCACGAGCGCGTGGCTCTTGAGGATGCCGTCGAGCGAGGCCGTGACCGGCCGGTCGCCCGTGACGATGCCGCTCGCCACCACCTCGTACTCGCGGGCACGAAGTCCATCGACGGCGACCTTCAGGGCCGCCCTCGCCTTGCCGCGCGACTGCTCGACGAACTTGCGAATGAAGCCCTCGGCGGCCTCGGGCGCGAGCTCGCGGGCCGCGTGGTAGACGTAGGGCGGGCGGCCCGGATCGCTGCCCACGATCATCTCCACGCGACGGCGATCGACCACGACCGCGGAGTCCGGGTGTCCCGACATGGCGGTCAGAGCAGCCCAGCCGGTGTGCACCGAGAAGCCGAAGGCCACCCGCTCGGGTTTTCGGGCCACCACCATGGCGGCGAGGTTACGGCGGACACCGGCCCGAGTCACGCACGGCGCGGATGCCGGGGCCGAGCGGGCAGGCGTCGGCGAGCGCATACTCCTGGGTCAGGAGGAGCCAAGATGCCCAGCGACAAGAAGATCGACGAGACCATCGACGAGCTGGCGGAGAAGGTGAAGAACGCCACCGAGAAGCTGTCGGAGCGGGCCCACCAGCTGGCCGGCACCGCCACGGCAGAGGCGCGCGTGCTCGCGGCGAAGACCGGTGACAAGCTGCGCGAGGCAGCCGAGAAGCTGCGCCAGATCGCCGACAAGCTCAAGCAGTCGGGCGGCTGACCGGTCTCAGGCGAGCGCGACCTTGCGCGCGCGCAGCGAGGACGTCTGCACGCCGGTATGCGGATCGTAGAGCGCGGTGTGGTCCTTGTACACGCGCCCGCTGCGGTGCAGCAGCAGCAGCGCGCGCGTGAGCGGCATCGACTGGTAGCGGTCGGGCCAGCGGGCCAGGAGCAGCGCGCGCACCGCCAGTGCGTGGCGCGAGCTCATGGCCGGGAACAGGTGATGCTCGACGTGGAAGCCGAAGCGCAGGGTGATCCAGTCGACCCAGCGCGGCACGGTCACGCTGAGCGAGTTCTCGAGCGGGTCGTTGACGTCGGTGAGCGGGCTCAGGCTGTGGTTGGTGAAGATGAACGCCATCACGATGGTGTTGGCGACCATGGTGGGCAGGACGAACACGAACAGGAAGGGCAGCCCACCGACGAGCAGCGCCAGCGCCGTCCACAGCCCGATGCCGAGCGCGGTCTCGGCCAGCGCGACCCGGTGGGCGCGCGCGCTCAGGTAGCCGCGCGAGCGCGCCACCGCCAGCATCTGCAGGCCCTGGATGGACAGGCCCACGGTGAGCGCGAACTGGCCGGAGAGCCGCCGGCGGCCGGGCGCGAAGTGGTCGGTCACGACCCGGATCTTGCGGTCGCTGCTGTACGCCTCCAGCGTCGGATAGGCGTCGGGATCGACGTCCGGCTCGTTGGCGTGACCGTGGTGCACGCGGTTGTGCCAGGCGCACCACAGGCGCGGCGAGATCACGAAGGGCAGGAAGCCGATGAAGCCGACCAGCCAGCGCACCCCGCGCGAGCGGATGATCGCGCCGTGCAGCGTCTCGTGCGCGAGGAAGGTGAGCCCGGAGAAGCTGACGCCCATGACCAGGGACAGGAGCGGCACGAGCGGCCAGGCCAGCCAGCCGCGTGCGATCGTGGTCATGCCCAGGGCGATCACGGCCAGGTGCACCGGTAGCCAGAACAGGCGCGAACGCGCCGGCTCGAACGCGTCGGGGGAGAGCGCGGGCCGCAGGGCGCGCGCGTAGTACGAGATGGGTTGCTTCGTCATTGGCTGACCAATGTGAAGCCCCCGCCCGCTGCGGGCCGTCATGTCTCGGTCACTGCGGATCGCCGAGTGTCACGATCGGAACACAGGTACAGCCGGCGCCGTGTCGAGATCCCTGCACCTACATCCGGCAGCGACGGAGCCGACGCGCCAAGGTGGCGTTTCTGCTCCTTTGATGGCAATGCCGCGGCGCGCAGTCACGCCTCGAGCTTGAGCACCGACTTCACGGTCGAGACCAGCTCGGCCACTCCGAATGGCTTGCACAGCACCAGCGTGTTGGTCCCCAGCGGGACGAGCGCCTGCGCCAGCGCTCGGCCGCGCAAGGCGGTCATCAAGATGACCGGCATCTTCAGCCCGGCATTCCTGGCGCTGAGCGCCGCCTGCGCGCCGCTCATCCACGGCATGGTGACGTCGGTCAGCACCAGATCGATACCGTCGTCCTCGGCCAGGTGCTGCACCAGCTCGGCGCCGTTCTTCGCCCGCACCACGCGCAGGCCGGCGCGCTCCAGGATCGACGTCACCATGTCGAGCAGGTCGAGATCATCCTCGGCAACCAGCACAGTCCGGCCCATACCCATGAAGGCGCTCCTGTCAGCGGCGTACGTCAGCGGAGTCCGGGAGCGAGGGTACGCCTCTTGGGGCGCTCCACGCGCATGCCTTCAACTGACCGACGGCGTCAGACGAACGTGGGACGCTTCTACCGTCCGATCTGACCGGTGTGCATGCTAGCTTCGCCGCGCCGCACGCTGCGCGGTAAGACGAGCCAAAACATGACCACCACGAACCTGCCCATCTTCGAATTCGTCCTCAAGAACTACAAGAATTTCAACTCACGCGCCACGCGCGACGCGCTGCTCGCCTACTGGCGCCACATCGAGGGCGGCGGCAAGATGTTCTGGGCGGTCGCCGGCGCCATGTCATCGGCACAGCTGGGCATCACCCTGGCCCCCGCCATCCGCGAAGGCCTCGTGCACGGCCTGTCGGTGACCGGCGCCAACCTGGAGGAGTCACTGTTCCGGCTGGTCGCCCACGACCACTACAAGGACTTTCCCGACTACCGCTACTTCACCAAGCAGGACGACACCAAGATCCTCGACGACCGGATGCGGCGCGTGACCGACACCAGCATCCCCGAGGACGAGGCCTTCCGCGCGGTGGAAAAGTTCGTCGTGCCCATGTGGAAGCAGGCCACCGAAAAGGGCACGCGCCGCTTCTGGCACGAGTACTTCTACGAGCTGGTGCAGACCATCCCCGCCGACCTGCACCAGGGCAAGGCCGACGAGAGCTGGCTGCTCGCGGCCGCGCGCGCCCAGCTGCCCATCGTCGTGCCCGGCTACGAGGACTCCACCTTCGGCAACATCTTCGCCTCGCACGTGAAGCTGGGCGAGTGCAGCCCGTCCATCGCCAAGTCGGGCATCGAGTACATGGCCGCCTTCTACGATCAGTACCGCGAGCTCAGCGCGGGCGCGGGCGTGGGCTTCTTCCAGATCGGCGGCGGCATCGCGGGCGACTTCCCCATCTGCGTGGTGCCCTCGCTCAAGTACGACCTCGAGGAGCCGGCCCGGCCGTGGGCGTACTTCTGCCAGATCTCCGACTCGACCACCTCGTACGGGTCGTACTCGGGCGCGACGCCCAACGAGAAGATCACCTGGGACAAGCTGACCGAGACGACGCCCATGTTCGTCATCGAGTCGGACGCGACGATCGTCGCGCCGCTCCTGCTCAGCGCCCTGCTCGAGTGCAAGCGCCACCCCGCCGAGGCCAACGCGCTCATCGGCAAGAGCGGCCTCTAGCCTCCCGGCACGGTCTTCACGCCAGGGTCTTGCCCGCGCCCGCCGAACGCAGCAAGCGCGCGTCCGCACGCGCGCGGCTCTCCTGGGGGAGAATGGCCATGGCGGCGCGAGCCAGGTCGAGGGCGAAGGCTCCGGCGCTCGCGTAGCGGTCCTCGGGGCGCAGGGCCATGGCCAGGGCCAGGGCCACGTCGACGTCGGCGGGTAGATCCTCGACGACGCGCGAGGGCGGCGGCGGCTCCTCGTTGAGGACCTCGTGCAGGGCCGCGGCCGGCGTGCGCCCGGGGAAGGCGGCGCGGCCGGTCAAGGCGCGATAGACGATGGCCCCCAGGGAGAACACGTCGGCGGTCGCCGCGAGCTTGAGGCCGAGCGCCTGCTCGGGGGCGTAGTAGCCGGGCGTGCCGACGATGCCGCCGCCGCCGCCGCCGCCGATACAGCTGCCGA
>Ga0209515_10006449_pt1 | contig 14607 bp, 12 predicted proteins | sample Subgroupgradi54m_FD_187454 | JGI IMG/M metagenome (GOLD analysis project Ga0209515, IMG submission 187454) | Subsurface groundwater microbial communities from S. Glens Falls, New York, USA - GMW60B uncontaminated upgradient, 5.4 m (SPAdes)... ...
TACCAGCTGCTTCCGGATTTGATAGTTAAAGAATTTCACTCCGATAAAAATAATAATATTTTTAAATACCAGATAGTTGATGAAAGTAGTTCTTTGCCAAATATTGTTGTAATAACAAATAGAGAGTTTGATTTAAATCATTTGAAAAAATCACCTAAAAAATCTTTAATAGCTAGACTAAGTAAGGAAAAATATAAGGTAGTAAAAGAATTTAAGCCACCAGAGATTTTATACAAAACAATGGGAGACGAATTTGACTTCTACTCCTCAGGCATAGTGCCTATTTGGACGATAACCATATATAAGCAAGATAAAAGTCCTCAAAATTGATAAAATACAGAATATGGGATATTCAAGACTTGCCTTTGTAGGAATCTCATGGATGAGCGGATTCAGAGTCCTCTCTCGGATAATTAGCACTATCAGAATCATTATCTTAGCCAGAATTATTACTCCGGCACAATTTGGGGTATTTGGTATCGCCTCAATCATATTATCTTTCCTTGAGATTCTGACTGAAACGGGTATTAATGTATTTTTAATACAGGAGAAAGATAAAATAGATCGTTTTGTAAACTCAGCTTGGATAGTCTCGATACTAAGAGGAACTATATTGTTTTTGATTATTCTAGCTTCTTCTCCTCTTATTGTAACTTTTTTCAAACTGCCGGATTTATATAGATTTTTATTTTGGATTAGCTTAGTTCCTCTTATAAGAGGCTTTATCAATCCAGCAATTGTAAAATTTCAGAAAGAACTTCAATTCAACAAAGAGTTTTTCTTAAGATTTATAATTTTTCTTTTCGATTCCTCTATATCAGTGACCTTGGTGTTGATTTCACATGACGCAATAAGTTTTGTGTGGGGTCTTATGGCAGGAGCAATTCTTGAAGTCATTTTATCTTTTGTATTTTTTAGACCGCGTCCAGTATTTAAGTTTGAATTCAATATAGTAAAAACCATAATAAATCATGGTAAATGGGTTACGGCGTATGGGATTTTTAACTATGTTGCCCAAAATGGAGACAATATTATCGTAGGTAAATTACTAGGATCATCACCTCTTGGAATTTATCAAATGGGATATAATATTTCCACTTTGCCTATTAGCGAAATATCGGATGTTGTTAATAGAGTAGTTTTTCCCGTCTACTCAAAAATATCGGAGGAAAAAACAAGATTGCTAAATGCTTTTAAAAAAACTACTCTGTTGGTATCTCTGCCGGTTATAGCTTTAAGTTTGATTATCTTTTTCTTGCCTCAGGAATTCTTTAATCTAATTTTGGGTCCCAAATGGGTTGAGATCACTTCAATTCTAAAGATACTTATAATTTACGGAATGCTCAGAGCAATAACAGGTATATCTTCGTCGCTATTCCTTGCTTTGAAAAAACAAAATTTTGTTGCGGGAATGACTTTTATCAGGTTCCTAACCCTTATCATTACTATTGCTCCTCTTACTTTAAGTTACGGAATAATAGGAGCAAGTTTTTCGGCTCTCTTATCTGTATTGTTGGAAATTCCTCTTGTTGTTTTCTATATTTGGAAAGTTTTCAAACCTGTTAGTACTGCGAAATAATGAAAATTGCAATATTTCATGAACTCGACTATGGAGGAGCAAGAAGAACAGTTGACGAGCTTGCAAAAAGACTCAATAAAATTCTTGATGTGGACTTATATTACATTGACGAAAAAGAAGAGAAGGGTTTAAAGAAAAATTATCAAAACATATTTTTTTATCCTTTTTATCCTAGGTCTTGGAAAGGTAATAATTGGATGGCAAGGTTTTATAAGGATACAATTGAGCTTTTTAGGCTTTATAATTTGCACAAAAAGATTGCAAGCGATATTAAATCAAGAAAGTATGATTATATCTTTGTTCATCCTTCGAAATTTACTCAAGCTCCATTCTTACTTATTTTTTTTAAAAATTGTATTTATTATTGCCAAGAGCCATTAAGAATAGTTTATGACCCATTTTTATCAAAAATTTATCACATAAAATTTCCAAAAAATGTTTATGAATTTTTAAATCGTAAGCTCAGAAAATGGATAGATAAGAAAAATTTTGTAAATGCTCGTATAATTTTAGCTAACTCAAAATTTTCAAAAGAATTTATAGAAAATTCATACGGGAAAAAAGCTACAGTATGCTATTTGGGAGTAGATACAAATCTTTTTAAGCCTCTGGATCTGAATAAATCAATTGATGTTCTTTTTATCGGCAATAAAGACAATGGATACGATCTGTTGGATAAATTATCTAAACTTGAAAATAAGATTAAAGTACTCACAATATTTAGAGAAAAAGGCAAATCAAGCATCACCGATAAGGAGTTGATTGAAATTTACAATAAGTCCAAAGTTTTAGTTGCCTTAAATCGCAACGAACCTTTTGGATTAATACCGCTAGAAGCAATGGCGTGTGGGACACCTGTTATAGCGGTGGGGGAGGGTGGTTATAATGAATCTATTATTAATGATAAAACCGGATTTTTAATTTCAAGGAGCCCAAGCAAACTTTACGAAAAAATTAATCAAATTATTAATAATGAAAAGATGAGAAATGAAATGGGAAAAAATGCACGAGAAAATATTTTGAAAAATTGGACTTGGGATAAAGCTGTAAATAGATTTTTAAAAATAATCAGATATGCGCAATAAAAAACTCCAGGTCTCAATTATTACAGTTAACTATAAAGTAGAAGAAGAACTAGTGGCCTGTATTTCTTCTATTGTCAATTCAAAGCCTAAGGTAGGCATCGAAATAATAGTTGTAGACAACGATGAAGATGGCACGCTTAAAAAAATATTGAAAGAAGAATATCCTCAAGTGAGATATGTAAGAAGTTCGGGCAATATTGGATTTGGAGCAGGGAATAACTTGGGAGCAAAACTAGCAACAAGTGATTTTCTCTTTTTCTTAAATCCGGATACCATTGTTGAAAAAGATTCAATTGATGTCCTTTTTAATTTTGTAAAAGATAATTCCAAATCAGGAATGGTGGCACCCTTACTCTTTGATCTTTTGGGAAATGTATATGCTAATCAAGGAAGCGATCAATATAATTTAAAAAGTGCTATAGTTACTTCCTCTTTTATAGATAAACTTTTTCCAAATAATCCGATATCCAGAAAGTTTTTTCATAAAGATTGGAATAAAGAGAACATTCATGAATTCGATGTTATTCCGGGGACAGCTTTCATGATTAAAAAAAACATATTTGAGAAGGTTGGAATGTTTGATGAAAGTTTTTTCCTGTATTTTGAAGAGTATGATTTAGCAAAGCGCTTAAAAAAATTAGGATACAAAAATTACATTATTCCAGAAGCAAAAGTATTACATGTTTGGGAAGCAAGTGCTAAAAAAAGAAAAGATATAAATAAAATATTTTCAGAAAGCCGTTATTTTTTCTTCAAGAAGCATTATGGAGTCTTTTTCGCATCGATTATTAATGTAGTATCCAGTTTTGGAAGATACGAGCTTATGCTTGGTTTGACACTCGTTTTATCTACCTTTTTATGCTTATTTAAGATAAAAACACTCATGACTTTTATAGGCGATCAGGGATGGTTCTACCTTTCAGCGAGAAATATGGTCATAAGTGGTCAAGTTCCGCTTGTAGGTATTGCTTCGAGCCATCCTTGGCTACATCAGGGGCCATTCTGGACTTATTTACTAGCCTCGTTTCTTTGGATGTTTAATTTTAACCCTGTATCCGGTGCATATCTTACTATGATATTGGGAACTTTGTCTGTTCTCGGGATATATTTGGTAGGGTCGATGGTTTTTTCCAAAAGATTAGGATTGATCGCTTCTTTGCTTTATGGCACCTCGCCTCTTGCAATTTATTATATGAGACTTCCTTATCATACAAGCCCAATACCTTTATTTGTTATAGCTTTAATCTTTTCTTTGTACAAGATTGTTCAAAATAAGCCAGGCTATTTGCCGTTGGCAATATTTTTGTTGGCAATTCTCTATAATTTTGAAATAGCAACAGTTGTTTTGTGGGGAGTTTTGATAAGTATATTAATTTATAAGTTTTTTAAAGATAGAAAAAGTTTTAGACAAATATTTAATAAAAAAATTATAATTTTTTTATTGTTCTCTCTGGTGACTCCTCTACTGCCCATAATATTGTACGACGTGAAAAATGGATTTCCGCAAACTTTAAAATTTACAGTATGGAGTTTCTATAGAGCGGTTTCATTATTCAGTTATAATGCCCATCAAGGATTTTTAATAAATAAAATAATTATTATGGTTAATTTTTTATTTGATAATTTTAGAAAATTAATTTTTGTACAAAGCAGTTTAATTTCTTTTGTAATTCTAGTTAGTATAGTTGGCTGGTCGATTTATGTTTTCTTTAGGAAAAAGAATTATTCTTCGTATAATTTGGTTTTTTTATTATTGTTCATCCCGCTTGTTTTTGTTATTCTTAACCAAATTCCTTCGGATGCATATCTCCCTATTTTTTTCCCAGTTATGATCCTTCTCTTATCTTTATTTTTAGATGATATTATGAGTAGAAAGAAAATGTTTGTTCCAATTTCGGTATTTTTAATTGTTTTAATTGTGGGTAATATTAATTTTATGCTGAAAAATGATTTTGTGTTTGATAAATCAAGCAGATTATTTGCTTTAGATAAGCGTGTGCAAGCTGCTCATAAAATATTGAATATTGCACAGAATAAAGATTATAATTTGAAAGGTAAAGGACCGGAGAGCAAATTCAATAGTTTTACAATGAACTATGAGTATTTGACATGGTGGTTGGGACACACGCCGTCTAAAAAAAATGAATTAATAAAAATATATGTTTCTGAATCCGCAAGCGGAATAAAGGTTGAAAGTAAAATAAATGATTAGCGTAGTAATTCTAACAAAAAACGAGGAGCAAAATATAAAAAGATGTTTAGAGTCGATCAAGTGGTGTGATGAGATAGTAATCGTAGACGATAGATCATCAGACGGAACTCTTGAAATAGCGAAAAAATACAAAGCTACAGTATTCATAAATCCTCTTAACGGCAATTTTTCGGCCCAGCGCAATTTTGGTCTATCTAAAGCCAAAAATGAGTGGGTGCTTTTTGTAGATAGTGACGAGGTGGTTTCCGACGCTCTGGCTTATGAAATATCAAGTGCAATTGGACTTAAGGACCAAAATTTAAGAAGTTTCAACGGCTTTTACATAAGAAGGTCTGATTTTATGTGGGGAAAACAACTAAAGTATGGAGAAACAGGAGATATAAAGCTGATAAGACTAGGAAGGAAAGGATTTGGAGAGTGGAAAGGCACGGCTCACGAGAGATGGGAAATAAATGGTCTTACCGGTAAATTGGTGAATCCAATACTCCACTTTCCTCACAAAACTTTGGAAGAATTTCTTAAAGAAGTTAATTTTTATACGGATATTAGAGCAAAGGAATTAAAAGATAAAAACACCAAAGTTTTTTTCTGGTCTATAATTTTGTATCCCTTGGGCAAATTTATAGTCAGTTATTTTTTCAAAAGAGGATTTATGGATGGAATGCAAGGGTTAGTTTTTGCAATAGTTATGTCTTTTCATTCATTTTTGGTGCGGGGAAAATTATGGTTGAAAAAAGAGGAAAAATAGTTAAGCTTCTTATTGTCTTTTTTATTTTTATTTTTGCTGTCTCATTAAGATTGTGGAATATTGACAAGATGGGTAGGACTTGGGATGAAGATTCCCAGGTGGAGCTGGGTTATAAATTCGTTAAGTTAATAGAGAATAAGGATTTCGCTAATCCTTTGTGGCAGTATCCATATCACCCTCCCCTGACGAAATATCTCTATGGTTGGGCTGCTCAATATGACATTTCAGGGTATAAAAATGGTAATCCGATGTTTAGTTACGATTGGACACACTCAAGGTTAGTTTCTGTCTTGTTTGGTTCCCTAACTAGCGTATTAGTTTTATTAATTGGCTGGTCATACTTATCACCTTTTGTGGGAACAATATCAGCTGTTATATTTTCAATGCTGCCATTCTTCTTGGGTCTTTCGCAATTAGCAACAATTGAAAGTGTGCTTATTTTTTTCTTCACAGCATCTGTCTATTCGTTTGTAAACTTTTTAAATAAAATGAGTTTGAAAAACGCAATCCTAACCGGAATTTTGTTGGGCCTTTCTCTTGAGACAAAATATACAAATATCTTACTTATTCCTTTATTTTTGTGGATTTACAGCCTTTGGTATTTTTATAAAAATAAAAAAAAGGGCAATTTTTTTAACGTAAAAATTTTATTTATTCTTGCATCTTCCATTATTACTTTTTTTATTCTCTGGCCAATGCCATGGTTCCATTTAAAAGAAATTTTTGACCTAAATTACAAAATGAGAGTTACTGATGCGGTTCATTCTATACCAGAAGTTTTTTTTGGAAGACTAATGTTTGTTCCTAAGCTTTATTATGTAGTTGAATTTTTAATTACAACCCCGTTTTTAGTCTTAATTTTGTTTCTTACAGGTCTTAAAAATATTTCAAATAAAAAAACTTGGATTATGTACTTACTTGTTGCTTGGTTTATCTTTCCGTTTATACAATCATTTTATAACTTTCGTCAGCACGGAGTCCGATACATTATTGAAATTTATACTCCTTTGTCTCTTATTGCGGGCATAGGGTTCAATTATTTGTCGGAAAAATTTACAAAAAAAACTTTGACTAAATTTATATTTTTTATTCCATTTTTTGCGTATATGTTTATAATTCTTTTTAGAATAACTCCTTACTATTTAAATTATTTCAATTCGGTTGTTGGAGGAGCTAAGAATGTTTATGAAAAGAGACTTTTCCAGCTAGGCTGGTGGGGAGAAGGAGGGCGAGAAGCGGCATTATATATTAAAAGTACTGCTTCAAAAAGGTCAACTGTTGGAGTAGCTCATGAACCCTTTGTATCTGTTCCACAATTGGAAGATTTGAAAATAGAACCATATAGAGAAGATAAAGTTTACGATTATGTGATTGTGGGATTTTTTCACATAATAAGACATGGATTTGATGACTCAAAAATTAGAGAAAATTATAAGTGGGTATATTCAGTTATTGCAGATGGAGCCCATCTGATGGAAGTTTACAAGAAGAAATAAAGTTATTTTTTCAAGACAAAAAAATAACTCATTCCCAATACTGACCTAGATAGGTTAATAATAGTAAATTCTCTAAACAGTTTTTTCAGTTCTTCTTTTTTGAAATTTTTGTGGAAAGGCTCCCCTCTGGGGCATGTACTTGAAAGAAATCTCAAAAACCAGATAGGAGATATAGCAGGAACACTCCCTATGAGTACGCTTCCTTTTTTCAATACTCTCCTAAGTTCTTTTACAGTTGGTTTTGGATCAGGTTGATGTTCTATTACTTCTGCTGAGATTATAGTTGAAAATGTCCCATTTCTAAAAGGCAGCTTTTCTATGTCTCCCTGAATAATCTTTGCATGCGGTGCGTGTTTTTTTGCCCTCTTTACATTTCTAGGATTTATGTCTACTCCTATTGTGCCTTTTGGTAGCTTTCTTAAGATAAGACCTGTTCCGCATCCTGCGTCCAAAATTTTGTCTCCTTTTTTGTATTTATTTATCAGGCGAACAATTAAGAATTGTCTCAATTTGTGAAATATAGATTCAAGCCCTTTGAAATTATCAGTAACATCAACCCAGTCGTAGTCTTCGATATGCTTATAATAATTCTTATTAAACTCAATAAACTCTGGAGTTGTTTTCATAAAATAAATAAAATAGAACGGAAAAAAGAGTTAGCAAGGAAATTATTTTGCCTATTTTGTAAGAATCAGGCTCATAGATAAAAGATATATCATGATTACCGCTTTTCAAATAAATTGATCTTAAAATATAATCAGTATTGTATATTTCTAATTCTTTTTTGTTATCATATGCTTTCCAACCCGGATAATCTATCTCACTTAGTACTAAAAATCCGGGACTATCTAAATTTGTTTGTAATTTAATTTTGTTAGGTTCTTTATGAGATATTTTCACTTCTTTAAACGATGAGGAATTGGTTAAATTAACGCATGGATTTTTTTGTAATATTATTTGTTCTCTTGGATTAAAATCTTTATCTTTTAGCTTACTTAAAATTTCATTTTTTGGAACAACAATAGCATTTGGAACAATGTAAGCCTTAGGAAGGAAGTTTGAATTTTTAATAAGCTTATCGTTCTCTATTATATACTTAATATTTAAGAGGTCAATAAATATTGGATATTCTATTTTTGTAATTTGAAAAAAAGATTCGTAAGGTTTATTTTCGTGACTTCCAATAGACCACACGAAATCTCTGTAGTCTCTTAGATATAAAGAATGAATTCCTGTTATATTCTCAATTTTATTTCTTTCTGTAATTGGTAAATATAAACCTTCTTTATCGAAAATTCTAAAGCTTTCACTGTCATTCTTAATTACTTTAATTAAATCTGGAGTCGTATATACTTCGTCTATTTTTTTGACAGATATGAATTTTGAGCTAAAAAGCCAAAGATCAAATAAGGTCATTACTATAAGTAAAACTTTAAAAGTATTAAGACTTAATTTATTTTTGACTCTTAAAAATAAAGCGGCTGAAAATGTGAACAAAACTACAGAAAATATTACAATGTCATTAATAAATTGAGAATATAAGTTCAAATGGTTTATTCCAACAGCGTAACTGTTGTTGAGAATATATTTTTCGTAAAAGCTAATATTTTTATTTAAAAGAAGAAAGGTACTTATTATTAAACCAAGAATTGATGTGAGAAAAATTAAAACGGATATTTTTGATAAATATTTTTTCCATAAAAAAGCTTTTTGAACTAAGATATTTGCGCCAACTCCTGCTAAGATGGCAAGTGAAAAAGCGTAGATGTATAAAAAGCGTGCGGGTGCGCGGAAAGAGTCGAATTGAGGAACATATTTATAAAAAAACGGAAATACTAATGAATATTTACCAAAAGAAAACAAAAGAGCAAATAGTCCCAAGATAAAGAAAGTAGCCGCTAATCGTCTGGGTTTGATAAATAATGCAATTAAAGATAATACGACGGGAAGTATTCCCATATATCCGTTAAGTCCCCAAAAATTTCCTTTTCCCCAATATGTGCCGTTGGCGGGATTGCCAAAAAAATACGGAAGTACAAATGAAATTATTTGTTTAGGATGAAGGGAAAAGTCTGACGCAAATTCGTAACTTAATCCACTAGACCTTGCAGATAATCTTGAAAATTCGCTTGTTGGAAGAAGTTGTACGGCTGATAGTAAAAACCCGATAATGATGGAAAGGAAAAAGATTATAAACGTTTTTCTAAGATATAAAAATTTATTAATTCTTGGTAAGTTTGTAATTGCTCTAAGCGTAAAATAAATAAATGCTGACAATAAAGAAAATGCAGCGATTTGAGATGCTCCTGCAAGTAAAGTTAATGTTATTGGAAAAGCTGCTAAAATTGCATAAATTAATTTTTGTTTTTTTATTGCTTTTTCATAAATTAAAAGTATCAGAGGAAACCAAATAAAAGTGTCAAAATTTATTAAATGTCCGGGAAAAATCAATGTGAGCATAGGCCCGCTAAACGTCATTGTTACGGCTGATATAAAAGAGCTGAATTTATCTAATTTTATGCTTTTTGCGAAAAGATAGGTAAATATTCCAATGAGAAAAGAATCTATTGCGAATATATATCCGAATACTCTGTCAATTGGAAAAAGTAAGAATAGCAAATTAATTGGATAAAACATAGCTGATGTTGGATTTCCCAAAAAAGGAGAACCGCTAAAAATGTAAGGATTCCAGAGTGGAAGGATGCCAAAATTTTTTATAGAATCTTGGAAAAGCATTTTTTCTTGCGAAAAAATGCTAATTACATCTTGGGAAGGAAAAAACATAGAATTTTGATAAAGAAGAGCTTTACTAAAAAAAATCAAAGGCAATAAAATTAGCAGCAATGGATATTTATGACTTTTTATGAAGCTATAGAGTTTCTTCATAGCTTAGAATATAATGATTATGAGTATACTTTAAAGTTCACTAAAACTAAAGATGTTTACTTTAGCCTTACTGATAGGAATTTATTCATATATTATTTTTTTCATTGGGCTTGCCGGTTTTCTTTATAAGCCAACTATTATATTGTCTAGCGTCGTGTTTATATTTTTAGCGGCCTTCTTTGTAAAAAGAAATTTAAAAAAATACGATTTTAAAGATAGATTGGTTAGTTTTGTAACAAAAAGTACAAAACTTGAGCTGGTATTTTTAACAATAATTTTATTTCAAGGAATAGTTAATTTGGTGGGAGCGCTCGGACCGGAATTGGGATTTGACGCACTTTGGTACCATCTCACTTTGCCCAAGATATTTTTGGCAGCACATAGAATAATTCATATTCCCGGTTCTCTTTTATACTATTCAGACATGCCAAAACTCACAGAAATGTTATATATATCGGCTCTATCTTTTGGAACAGAGACAATAGCAAAACTTATTCACTTCTCTTTTGGAATTTTATGTTTGGTTGCGCTTTACAACTTATCTCGTAAGTTTTTATCAAGAACTTTTTCTCTTTTGGTGCTCGTACTTTTTTACTCTAATTTGGTCGTAGGCTGGATGTCTACAACTGCATATATAGATTTGGCAAGAACTTTTTTTGAAATAATGGCGTTGTGGGGATTTGTGGAATGGCAAGAAAAGAAAGATTCAAAATGGCTGATAGAATCCGCAGTTATGCTAGGTCTTGGAGTATCGACTAAACTTCTTGCTATCGGTTCTCTTCTAATTTTTACTTTTTTGATAGTCTTTGCTATTGTTCAAAAGTATAAATTTAAGCGGAAGACGATAATTACAAACATACTAATATATTGGTGGTTTGCACTTCTTATCCCTTTACCTTGGTTCGTTTTTTCAGGAATGCATACAGGCGATCCTTTTTATTTTTATTTTTCAAGTCTTTATCATGTCAAATTTGATCCAAATCTTTTAAATCCTACTAAATTTTTGCAAGATACCTTAAGTATCTTTATAAATTCTCAGGACAGAATATCTCCTGTTTATTTAATTTTTTTACCGGTTGCTTTTATTTTATTTAAGAAAATAAATTCAAAATTGAGAATAGTAGTTATGTATTCATTTTTAGGACTTCTGGTTTGGTACTTAACTCCCAGAACAGGTGGAGGAAGATTCATCTTGCCTTACTTGCCTTCTTTTTCGTTAGTTAGCGTGGCAGCTATAGAATTGACTAAAAAAATAAGATTACAGAAGATTTTTATTGGATTAATTATTTTCTTAAGTCTGTTTTCAATATTTTATAGAGGATTGGCAAATTCAAAATATATTCCTGTTATTTTAGGAAAAGAATCAAAATCTCAATTCCTTACCAATCATTTAAATTTTTCATATGGTGATTTTTATGATACTGATGGATATTTTGCGAAGAAAATAAAAACTGAAGATACGGTTCTTTTATATGGGTTTCACAATCTTTATTATGTAAATTTTCCATTTATTGACTCATCGTATGTTAAAAAAGGAGATATGTTTAACTACATAGCTGTTCAAGGAAACGATATGCCTTATAGATTTAAATTTTGGAACCTAATTTACTATAATAAGAAAACAAATGTTAAACTTTATTCAATTGGGGGATTGAAATGGGTATATTAAAATATATTTTTATTATTTTTTTAGGGTTATTTTCTTTGGGTGAAGTCTTTAGATTTGATGTTGTAAATTTTTCCGTAAAACCTATTGATATTGCCGCAGTAATCTTATTTGTAGTTTGGGTTCCTCAACTATTTAAAAAATGGAAAAAAGATATAAGATCCAATAGCTTATTTATTCCAATAATACTATTTGTTGGGATTATGTGCGTTTCTCTTTTATTTAACATAAAAAACTTTTCTGGTGATGAAATTTTTGTTGCATTTTCTTACACTTTGAGGTGGATTTTGTACGCTTCCTTATTTTTTGTAGTAAAAAATTTCTCTAATAAATTTAAAGAAAAAATTATATATTTATTTTTAGGTATTGGGGCAGCGATTGTTTTTTTTGGATTTATTCAGTATTTTTTCTATTCAAATCTTCGCAATCTTTATTATCTAGGATGGGACGAACATATGCATAGAATGTTTTCCACGTTTCTTGACCCCAATTTTGCCGGCAGTTTTTTCGTATTATATTTAATTTTTTTGGCAGGAATATTTTTGTTTTTTCTAAAAAATAACAAAATACAACAAGTTTTGCTCGTTGGACTTATTTCAGTTTTTACCTTAACATCAATTTATTTAACATATTCAAGAAGTGCTTTGATCATGCTTTTTGTCAGCGCATTTATTTTCTTGATATTAGCTAAAAAGATAAAATGGTTAATTTTAATAATTGGACTGTCAACACTGTTTATCTTTATCTCTTCGAAAAATTTTTATATAGAAAATATAAATCTATTCCGTATTGCCTCAACGGAAGCGCGTATTGATTCAGCGAAAGTGGGAATAGAAATAATAAAAAATAATCCATTTTTTGGAGTGGGATTCAATGCATACAGATATGCTCAAGTAAAATATGGCTTTAGAAGTGTTATTGGCTCTAAGTCAAGTCACGCCGATGCTGGAGCGGACAATAGCTTTCTTTTTATTACGGCAACAACGGGAATTATTGGGTTAATATTTTATTTAAATCTACTTAAGGAAATTTTAAAAAAAGCCCACGCAAACTATAAAAAATATAAAGATAAAGATAAAGATATTCGCAAATACATTGGGCTTATCCTAATTGCTTCAGTTGGTGGAATAGCGGTTGACTCTTTTTTTATTAACAGTCTTTTTTATTCTTTCGTAATGATTTGGATATGGATTTTGTTGGGGCTTATTGAGAATAATTAACTTTTATTTCCTTTTCAGTTTTATTTCCTGCGGTATCTGCTGCGACAATTTTTATTTTGTTTTCTCCATTTTGAAGAGGCAGTCTGTATGAAAAATTGCCCTGGTCATCACTTATTGCCCAAAAACCATTAACAGTTACTTTTACATCTGAGTCTGTCGTTCCTTTCACTTCTGTAACATTTTGATCCTTGGAAAAAGACTGTCCGTTGGAAGGCGAACTTATTTTAAGAGAAGGCGGCGCACTTTTGAACGATGTAGTGAGTGCGCTTGAAAATTCACTTTCTTTATTTCCTGCAATAGCTTTTGCTTTAATAGTGCTTTCTCCGGCCGTAATTGTTTCTTTAAAAGAAAAAGTGCCATTATCTTTTGTTTTTGCACTATCTATGAGACTATCGTTTATATACAAGCTTATTGTTTCATCCTTGGATGCTATGCCTGAAACTATTATATTTGCACTCGAAGTTGCCTCGGGAAATGGATCAAGTATGGGCGGCGCAATAAAGGATGGGTCATGATTTTGAGATTGTTCCTGATTTGTCTTTGAGCCGGAGAGTAAAAGACTAAGGTTAATTAAAAGAGGAATTCCAAACTTGAATATCAAAAGTATTACAAGGATAATTCCCAATACACTTAGAAGCAGATTTTTCTTTGTTTTTTGTTCCATTCTTCTGGATAATCTAGATCTACCCATATAATTTATTATTTTACCAAAAATTATTAATCATTGTTTATGCAGCTGCAGATTAAGATTTGGTTAGTTTTTTTAAAATTGTCTAGCTTTAAATTCGTTACTAAATGCTTCCACCTTAGAGGTGGAAGCATAGGAAAAGTAAAGGCCTTGTATAAGTCAAGTACTGGTCTATTGACAACAGAGGAGAAAAGTTGCGGATTTTTGGCTCTTGACATAGAAATGGTACTATGGTATCATGGTACTATGAATACAATTGCAACCAATTTGAGATTTCCTGTCGATGAATATCGGAAGATTAAACTTTTGGCTCTCTCCGAGGGCAAGAGTACAGCGGCATTAATTAGGCATGCTGTGTTGCTATATAATAGCAAGAAGTTAACTAGTTCTGTTCAGATTAACTTGGCTGAACAGTTTAGAAAATCTGCAATCAAAATCGATATTTCCGTTCTGGATTTGATTAAAAGTGGAAGAAAGTTTGAATGAGAAAAGTTGTTGTTGATGCTTCGGTTTGCCTCAAGTGGGTTTTTGAGGAAGAAGATTCAGAGAAAGCAAGAAAACTGTTAACTCTATCGGAAAAGGGCGATATTTTCCTTCTTGCTCCGGAGATTTGGGAATATGAAATTGTTAACGGTTTTGCGACAGCTTTGCTTAAAAATAAGTTATCTTATGCTAAGTCAAAGAGACTTTTGAAAATGGTTTTGGAGGCAAGGCCGCAGATGATTTCCGCACACGAACTGCTCTTAAAATCTCTGGAGAATTCTCATCAATATAGAATTTCTGCTTATGACAGCGCATATATTACTCTGGCAATAGAAAATGGGATTGTTTTAATTTCGGCGGACGAAAAGTTGGTGCGAAAAGTAAACAATTCAAACGTGGCCATGACATTAGCCAAATTTTTCTGAAGAGAAGATTTTTCTACTTGACAAGAGAATTTATACAAGAGATTATAAGCCTAATGAATAATTCTGCCCAAATAATTGGCGAGCCTCGTACTCTCTCTCTCTCTCTCTCTCTCTCTCTC
>Ga0209515_10006450_pt1 | contig 14605 bp, 10 predicted proteins | sample Subgroupgradi54m_FD_187454 | JGI IMG/M metagenome (GOLD analysis project Ga0209515, IMG submission 187454) | Subsurface groundwater microbial communities from S. Glens Falls, New York, USA - GMW60B uncontaminated upgradient, 5.4 m (SPAdes)... ...
CGGCGGCGTCGACACGGGCTCGCTCAACCCCGGTCCCGACGGCGGCCCGGTCACCAACCGCGCCGCCTGGGCGGCCACGGGGACGCCCGTGAGTGCCACCGAACCCGTGCCCAACGCTCTCGACGGCATGCCGACCACGCGCTGGTCCACCGGCAAGACCCCGCAGTACAGCGACGAGGTCTTCCGTCTCGACCTGGGCGCGGTCATGGACGTGAGCGGGGTCGAGCTGCGCTCGGTCATGGACGACTTCCCCTCGGCGTACATGCTCGAGGTGTCCACTGACGATGTGACCTACACGCTGGCCGCGCGCGGCCTGGGCCACGAGGTGACGACGATCTTGTTCAGGCGGCTGCCCGCGCGCTACATCCGCATCAAGCAGATCGGCGCCGGCTGGCAACACGTCTGGGCCATCAACGAGCTCGACGTCCTGCAGTGAAGCGCGACTGACGTTTAGGTCAGCCGCGTCCGCCCATCATCGCTACTATCGCGGCATGAGCCTTCACTCCGCTCAGATCCTCGTCGCCCTCGTGGCGTCGTTCGTCCTCGCTCTCCAGGTGCCGGCGAAGCTGTTCCCGGCCATCGCCGTGCTCGCCGCCGGCGTCGAGGCGCTCCTGGACTTCCACATCATCACGTTCGCCGTGCGCGGCGTGAACTTGGGCTTCGTGCTCGCGGTGATCCTCATCGTGTGCGCCGCGATCGTCTGGGCCAAGAACGACCAGAAGCTGGCCGTGACCGCGTCGACGGCGGTCGCGCTGGTGGGCGCGATCCAGGTGTTCACCGCCGTCTTCTGAGCCTCGCATCGACGCTGATAGCCGCCGTCATTCGCGACGGCGCGCACGCAGACGACATCGTGTATGCTGCGCGCGCCCAACGTTCCGAGGAGGTCTCATGGCCGACGTCGACGTACCCGTTTCCCGTCTGCGCTTCGGGCAGACACAGCGGCGAGATACCTGGTGGATCCAGCCGCTCGTGGTGTTCGTGATTCTCAGCTCGTTCCTGACCTACGCCACCTGGGCCGCATTCCAGAATGGCTACTACACGTTCGGGAACTATCTATCGCCATTCTATTCGCCCGAGATCTGGGGCAACTCGCCGCACGCCATGTTCGGGCCCAAGCCGGCCTGGATCCCCGCATGGCTGCCGTTCTCGCCGGCGCTGCTGATCCTGCCCTTTCCCGCCGGCTTCCGCCTGACCTGCTACTACTACCGCGGCGCGTACTACAAGGCCTTCTGGGCCGATCCGCCTGCGTGTGCCGTCGGTGAGCCGCGCTCCAGCTACCGGGGCGAGCAGAAGCTGCCGCTCATCATCCAGAACGTGCACCGCTACTTCCTGTACGTGGCGCTGGTCTTCCTCATCTTCCTCTCCCACGACGCCTACAAGGCGATGTGGTTCACCGGCGCCGATGGCGTGCAGCACTTCGGCATCGGTGTGGGCACGCTCGTGCTCACGCTCAATGTGGTCCTGCTGAGCGGCTACACCCTCGGTTGCCATTCGCTGCGTCACGTCGTCGGTGGCGTGTTCGACGTGCTGTCCAACAGGCCGGTGCGCCGCAAGACCTACGAATGCGTCACCTGGTGCAACAAGTTCCACATGCGCTGGGCCTGGCTGAGCCTCTTCGGCGTCGCCTTCAGCGACGTCTACGTGCGTCTGTGCGCCATGGGTATCTGGTCTGACTGGAGGATTCTCTAAATGGAGTTCCAGACGCACGAACATGATGTGATCGTCGTTGGCGCCGGCGGCGCCGGGCTGCGCGCGGCCATCGAGGCCTCGGCGCAGGGCGTGTCGGTGGGCCTGGTGTGCAAGTCGCTCCTGGGCAAGGCGCACACCGTCATGGCCGAGGGTGGCATGGCCGCGGCGCTGGCCAACGTCGACGACCGCGACTCGTGGAAGGTGCACTTCGCCGACACCATGCGCGGCGGCCAGTACGTCAACAACTGGCGCATGGCCGAGCTGCACGCGCAGGAAGCGCCGCAGCGCGTGCGCGAGCTGGAGGGCTGGGGCGCCGTCTTCGATCGCACCAAGGACGGCAAGATCCTGCAGCGCAACTTCGGCGGCCACCGCTACCCGCGCCTGGCCCACGTCGGTGACCGCACCGGGCTGGAGATGATACGCACGCTCCAGGACCACGGTATCCACCAGGGCATCCAGGTCTACATGGAGCACACCATCGCGACCCTGCTCAAGGACGGCGACCGCGTCGTCGGCGCGCTGGGCTACGACCGCGAGAAGGGCTACCTGCGCGTGTTCCGCGCCAAGGCCGTGGTCATGGCCACGGGCGGCATCGGCCGCGCCTACAAGATCACGTCGAACAGCTGGGAGTACACCGGCGACGGTCAGAGCCTCGCGTACCACGCGGGCGCCGACCTGCTCGACATGGAGTTCGTCCAGTTCCATCCCACCGGCATGGTCTGGCCACCGTCGGTGCGCGGCATCCTGGTGACCGAGGGCGTGCGCGGCGAAGGCGGCGTGCTGCGCAACAACAAGGGGCGTCGCTTCATGTTCGACGACATCCCCGACAACTACAAGGGACAGACCGCCGACAACGAGGAAGAAGGCTGGCGCTACACCCAGGGCGACAAGGACGCGCGTCGCCCGCCCGAGCTGCTCACCCGCGACCACGTGGCCCGCTGCATCATGCGCGAGGTCCGCGACGGCCGCGGCAGCCCGCACGGCGGCGCCTTCCTCGACATCGCGTGGATCAAGGAACGCCTGCCCAACGCGGCCGAGCACATCAAGAAGAAGCTGCCCAGCATGTACCACCAGTTCAAGCAGCTGGCGGATCTCGACATCACCAAGGAACCCATGGAAGTGGGGCCGACCACGCACTACATCATGGGCGGCATCCGCGTCGACGGTGACACGCAGATGTCGACGGTGCCGGGCCTGTTCGCCGCGGGCGAATGTGCGGCGGGGCTGCATGGTGCCAACCGCCTGGGCGGCAATTCGCTCTCGGATCTCCTGGTCTTCGGCAAGCGTGCGGGCGAGTTCGCGGCCAAGTACGCCAAGGAAAAGCCGGCGGGCGAGATCCACCGCGACCAGGTGGAGGCCGCGGCCAAGATGGTGCTCGCGCCCTTCGAGCGCGGCGCCGCCGGTGCGGGCGGACCGGAAGGTCCGTACAAGGTGCAGCACGACCTGCAGGACATGATGCAGGACAAGGTCGGCATCGTGCGCAACGAGAAGGACATGCTGGCCGCGCTCGACGGTCTGGAGAAGCTCAAGCAGCGTGCGACCAAGGTCGGCGTGGTCGGCAACCGCGAGTACAACCCGGGCTGGCACACCGCGCTCGACCTGGACAGCCTGCTCACCTGCTCGGAAGCGGTGACGCGCGCGGCCATCGAGCGCAAGGAGAGCCGCGGCGGGCACTTCCGCGAGGACTTCGAGGCCAAGTCGCCCGACTTCGGCACCTTCAACTTCATCTGCCGCAAGGCTCCCGACGGCAGCATGAAGGTCGTGCGCGAGACCATCCCGCCCATGCGTGCCGATCTCAAGCAGATCGTCGAGGAGAACAAGTAATGCCGAGCGCGACGTTCCGGATCTGGCGCGGCGACGCGCGCGGCGGAGAGTTCAAGGACTACAAGGCCGAAATCGAGGAGGGCATGGTCGTGCTCGACGCGGTGCACCAGATCCAGGCCGAGCAGGCCAACGACCTGGCGGTGCGCTGGAACTGCAAGGCGGGCAAGTGCGGCTCGTGCTCGGCCGAGATCAACGGCATGCCCAAGCTGATGTGCATGACGCGGCTGTCCGAGCTCTCGCTCGACGAGCCGGTCATGGTCGCGCCCATGCACGCCTTTCCCAAGGTGCGCGATCTGGTCACCGACGTGTCGTGGAACTTCAAGGTCAAGCACACCATCAAGCCGCTCAAGACGCGCCCGCCCGACGCGCCCGACGGCAGCTGGCGCGTGCAGCAGTACGACATCGAGCGCGTGCAGGAATTCCGCAAGTGCATCGAGTGCTTCCTGTGCCAGGACGTCTGCCACGTGATTCGCGATCACGGCCTGACCGACGAGTTCATCGGCCCGCGCTACCTGGTCTACGCGGCGGCGCTGGAGATGAACCCCATCGACGCCGAGGATCGCGTCTCCGACCTGAAGGAGAAGCACGGCATCGGCTACTGCAACATCACCAAGTGCTGCACCAAGGTGTGTCCGGAGAGCATCACCATCACCGACAACGCCATCATTCCACTCAAGGAAAGAGTGGCCGATCGGTTCTATGATCCGGTGAAGCGGCTGTTCCGCGTCTTCAGTGGCGGCTGAAGGAGCCGAGGGAGGCATTCACCATGGCGCACATCTACGAGCTGAAGAAGCTTTCCCGGGACGGCGTGAACGCGGCCATGGAGAAGGCGGAGCGCTACCGCCTGCTCAACGAGCCGCAGGAGGCGGAGAGCATCTGCCTCGACGTGCTCGCGGTCGACCCCGGTCACGCGCACGCGCGCATCACGCTCATCCTGGCGCTCTCCGACCAGCTGGGCCAGGAGCTAGGTCGCTTCGATCAGGCGATGGAGGTCGTGGCCCGGCTGTCCGGCTACGAGCGCGCCTACTACGAGGGCATCCTGTGCGAGCGCCGCGGCAAGGCGCACCACAAGAGCGGCGGTCCCTTCGCAGGCAACATCGCCTACGACTGGTTCCGTCGCGCCATGGACTGCTTCGAGGCGGCGGCGGCCTCGCGGCCCGCCGGCAACGAGGACGCCCTGCTCCGCTGGAACACCTGCGCGCGCCTGCTCATGCGCCACGCCGACCTCGCGCCGCGCGTGGAAGAGGCGGGCGAGACGTTCCTCGAGTAGCGTCCCGGGCGCGCGCGGCTACGGCATCGCCGGCTTCGGCGTGATCATCGCGTCGAAGGTGGCATTCATGACCGATGTGCTGCACTGGTCGCCGAGCGGCATCTCGGGATTCGCCAGGTCCACGTGGACGAAAGTGGCATTCTCCAGCTTGCCGGTCAGACGTCCCTGCACGCTGGTGAGCGTGAGCTTGCCGCCCGAGGCCATCCAGAGGCCCTTGGCTTCCTCCGCAACTTCGTCGCCGGCGATGGTGACGCACGCGCCGCAGGCGTTGAAAGACGTCTCGTCGCCGGTCAGCTGGAAGGTGCCCGTCGTGACCGCGCCGGCGGCGAATGCGCCGAAGCCAGCGAAGAGATCGATGTGAAGATTATCGGGCGGCGTACCGCTGGCCAGGGCGCCGGAGCCGTCGACGTTGCCGTCCGCGCTCGTCACGGTCATCGTGAGGGCCCCGACGTTGGCGAAGCCTGCCGTCGGTACCACGCAGGCCTGCGGCGCGGGGGGACCCGCGTCGGGGTCTCCGGCGGGTTCTGCGTCGGGTGTACCGGGTGCCGCGTCCGCGGGGTTGGCCACGGCCGCGTCGGCGGGTCCGCCGCCGAGGTGTCCAGCGTCGGCCTGGTTCTTTGCGTCGCCACTGCCACCACCACAAGCACTCGTGGCCACGAAGAGTATCGAGATCATCCGGGCATACTGCGTCATCTGGTCGCCTCCAGATGACGAGCAGAGCAACCTGCGTGCCGTTGCACAGAGGCCGGAATTGCTGGTGAATGGCTCGGATCCGGCGGTACCTGGGTGGGAGCAAAACATCCGCGATCCGAGACGCGCGGTTATCGGTGAGACGCAGAGTCCCGCTCCGGCGCAGGACGCGGCTACATCTCGCGGTGGCGCGGCCACTTCACCGAGGAGCCGACGCCGGTGCCCGAACGGTGCGTGCGCACGCGCGCGGGCCGCGTCAGCGGCGCGGCGGTCGTGGCGAGCTTGCTGCTCGCGGCCAGGCCGTGCACGTGGATCTGCTTGATCTTGACCTGGAAGGTCGTGTTGTCCTTCACCGACGCCGATTCGAAGGCCAGGCCGACGACCTTGGAGAGGTAAGCGCTGTCGACGAAGCCGGCGGCGGCGAGCCGGGCCGGATCGGCGTAGGGGTCGGGGCTGAAGTCCTTCATGCGGATGCGCGCGACCCGTTCGCCGCCCACGCCGGCGAGCAGGACCTGCATGCTGAGCGGGCCGGTGGCCTCGTCGGTGAGCAGACGGATGCGGATGGGCGCGGTGGTCTCGTAGACGATGTCGATGTGCGACACGTTGCTGAACGTGCCCATGGGGAAGAGGGTGGCCACGTCGACGAACGGGTACAGGTCCATGGCCACGTTCTTGGGGCCGACCTTGAACTCGATGGTCATGGTGTTGCGGTCCACCACCGTGACCGTGGCGTTGGAGCCGAGCGTGTCGCGGTCGACCTGCCAGCTGGGGTGCTGGGCGAAGAAGTCGTGCGCCGCCGGCGTGGCCAGCGCGTCGGCCGCGACCGGCGTGCCGTGCTTGTCGAAGGGCGCCTTCATGTACTCGACCAGCTGCTTGCCCGACATGAAGTACACCTCATTGGGGTAGTTGGTCTTCACCCAGGTGATGAATTCCTTCTCGGCGGCCTTGCGCGAGGTGTACGTGTTGAAGCCGAGCACGTCCAGGAAGTCGGCGTTGTTGGGCTGGATCAGCACCTCGCTGTCGTAGCGCGTGCTGACTTCCTCGGGGTGCGCGCCGAAGGTGATGGGCGCGCGGTTGCCGTTGTAGCGGCTCAGGAAGGTCCACTTCATCATCTTCACCCACTCGGCCCGCTTGAGCCGCGCGTACAGGAAGGTGTTGAAGTCGAAGGCGGTGATCTCGCGCACGCGATCGCCGATCCACGAGGTGTCCTCCATGGTGATCTCGGTGGTCATGCGCGTCGCGATGGTCTGCTGCATGCCGTCGTCGGGCAGGTAGACCATGTACACCGGCACTTCCCACAGGCCGCGCGGGAAGTTGGTCAGGTAGTGCTTCTCGTCGAAGTCCTGTGACTGCCACGCGCCGGGCGAGCCGTTGTCGAGCGTGTACGGCCACACCACCCACTTGAAGCCGGCGGTGTCGGCGCCCGCGCGCGTGATGGCGGTGACGTACGACTCCTGCTGGCCTTCCTCCATGTTGGCGTCGTAGAGGTAGCCGAGCGTCTTGAGCGCGTTGAGCCCGTGGTCGTTGATCTCGAGGCGCGGCGCGCGGAAGCCGGACAGGTGCCCGCTCAGGCCGTAGGTCTGCTCGAGGAAGGTGCCGTTGAAGCCGGCGGCGACGTCCTTCCAGGCGACCTCCGACATGAGCGTGCCGACCTGGGCCGTCCAGCCGCCCAGCGAGCCCATGTGGTAGGCGGCGGGGATGCGACCCCAGGTGCCGTTGATCTCCAGGTGATCGAAGGTATGGTTGCCGACCTCGAAGCCCTTGGCCAGCAGCTCCTGCCCGGCCGCGAGCATGAGGTTGGTCTCGCTGCCCCACGGTCCGCCCGACTCGGAGTTGGGCAGGTAGGCACCGTTCTGGTAGAAGGACACGCTCGCCTTGCGGCCGTCGGGGTTGTTGCTGAGCCCGCCGAAGGTCCTGGCGATGAAGTTCATGCCATTGTCGTTCTGGGCCGAGTCGGCAGGATGATCGCCAGTGAAGGCACAGTCGTCCCAGCCGAAGACGATGATCTGCGGCGCCTCGCTCGGCTTCAGGCTGCCGGGCGGCGAGGGCGAGGCGAACAGGTTGTTGGCGAAGTCGATGGGTTCGTCGGGCGGCCCGGGATCGACCGGACCGGCGTCGATGCCTGGCTCGTCGCCGCCGTCGGGATCATCAGGATGGCCGCCGTCGCCGGTAGGATCGGGTCCGCCGTCGTGGCCGTGGGTGTCGTCGTCGTCGGCATTGCCGCCGGGCACATTGCCGGCACAGCCGGCCAGGGCGAGCGTCGTACCGAGGAACAGGACCGCAGAGATGGAGCGCATGGGCATTCCTCCCGGCCAGGAGCATAGGGAGGTGCCGCGGTCGCCGATTGCCAGTTTGGCTTCAGGGAACGACCGAAATAACACCCTCGATGACGTTCACGCCGCGGTTGTGGTGGATGCGCGCGCCATCGGCGTTGCCGGCATCGATCACCAGGGCCAGCTCGCTGCCGCGACCGTCGTTGTCCACGATGATCGCGCCGTGGCTGCGGGGGAACTCGTCGGGCAGGCCGCAGCAGCTGCTCGTGACCTGGATGCCGATGCCCTGGACACCCGCGGCCGGATTGGCGGGGATGCTGATGCGGTTGCCCGCGACCACCGGGCGCTCCTGGCCGAGCACGAACACACCGGTCATGTCGAAGTCGTCGTGGCCATCGGGGATGGCGCCCACGATCAGGTTGGCCAGCACGGTGTTGCCGAAGGCCAGCTCACCGTCGTCGATGCGCTTCTGGATGACGATGGCGCTGCCGCCGCCGCAGTGACCCGGGCAGCTGAACAGGGTCAGGTCGCGGATCACGTTGGCGGCGATGAACCAGCCCTCGCCGTTGCTGTTGCTGATGGCCTGCACGGTGCCGCGCGTGTACGTGCCCACCACGCTCACGCCGTGGGCGTCGCGGCCGAACACGCTGAACGCGAGCGGGGCCAGGTTGGTGTCGGAGACGCCCGCGCCGTCGAAGCCGAACCAGGCGATGGTCGTGCCCGAGGCACGTTCGTCGGCGAGCAGGAAGCCGACGCGCAGCCCGCCGCCCAGCGCCGGCGCGGCGCAGCCGACGATGGTGGTGCCGGCACTGCCGAGCAGGTGGACTTCCTTGCTGATGGTGGCGCCGCAGTATTCGCCGCGCGCGACGCGGATGACATCGCCGTCGCTGGCGCTGTCCACGGCTTCCTGGATCGTGGCGTGGTCGGCGGGCACGCGCACGACCGCGGCCTGCGCGGCCGCGCTGGTGACGAGGATCAGTAACATTGTACCCGTGAGCACCGGCAGGATTCGCATGCCGCGATGTTAGCCGATGGTCGTCGCGGCGCGCGTGACCGCCGCTTCTTGGCGTCAGCCGCCGGGTCGTGGCGACTACAGGAATTCAACCCCCTGCGCGAGCGGTAGCTCGCGGCCGTAGTTGATGGCGCTGGTCTGCCGGCGCATGTACGTCTTCCACGCGTCGGAGCCCGACTCGCGCCCGCCGCCGGTGTCCTTCTCGCCGCCGAAGGCGCCGCCGATCTCCGCGCCGCTCGTGCCGGTGTTGACGTTGGCCAGGCCGCAGTCGGAACCGCTGGGCGAGAGGAAGCGCTCGGCCGCGCCCAGGCTCTCGGTGAAGATGGCGCTCGACAGGCCCTGCGGCACGGCGTTGTGCGCGGCCAGCGCCTGCTCGAGATCGTCGACCTCGAAGACGTACAGGATGGGCGCGAAGGTCTCTTCCCAGGCGACGCGGAAGTCGGCGTGCGCGGGCGCCCGCACCAGCGTCGGCTCGACGAAGAAGCCTGCGCCCGGGCGGCGCACGCCACCGGTGAGCACCTCGCCGCCCTGCCGGCGCGCCGTGGCCACGGCGTCCTCGAAGCGTTCGACCGCGTCGGCGCCGATGAGCGGACCCATGAGCACGCCGGGCTCGAGCGGATCGCCGATGCGCACCGAGCGGTAGGCGGCCACCAGCCGTTCGATCAGGCGCGGCGCGATGCCCCGCTGCACGAACAGCCGGCGCGTCGACGTGCAGCGCTGCCCGGCGGTGCCCACGGCGCCGAAGGTGATGGCGCGTACCGCCAGCTCCAGGTTGGCGTCGTCGAGGACGATGACACCGTTGTTGCCGCCCAGCTCGAGCAGGCTACGGCCCAGCCGGCGCGCCACCCGTTCGGCCACCGCGCGACCGGCGGCGATCGAGCCGGTGAACGAGACCAGCGGGAAGCGCTCGTCGTCGGCCATCCACGCGCCGACCTCGGCGCCGCCCTGCACCAGCGACCACACACCGGCGGCGTCCTCGTCGGCCATGGCGCGCTGGCAGAGCGCCTGCACCGCCAGGCCGCACAGGGGCGTGCGCGGCGACGGCTTCCACACCACCGGATCGCCACAAACCGCGGCCAGCGCCGCGTTCCACGACCACACCGCCATGGGGAAGTTGAACGCGGTCACCACCGCGACCGGCCCGAGCGGATGCCACTGCTCCATCAGGCGGTGACGCGGCCGCTCCGACGGCACGGTCAGCCCTTGCAGCTGGCGCGACAGCCCGACCGCGAAGTCGCACACGTCGATCATCTCCTGCACCTCGCCCAGGCCTTCCGAGCGGATCTTGCCCGCCTCGAGCGAGATCAGCTCGCCCAGCGGCTGCTTGTGCTCACGCAGCAGCACGGCCAGCTTGCGCACCAGCTCGGCGCGCCGCGGCGCCGGCCGCTCGCGCCACTCGCCGAAGCGACGCAGCGCCTCGTCGACCACGCCATCGTAGGCGGCGCGGTCCACGCTGCCGACGCGCGCCAGCACGCTGCCGCGCGTCGGATCGACGACCTCGTTCACGGCGCCCGCGCCCGCGATCCACGTGCCCGCCGACGCGCCCGCGTCCAGGCCCGCCTGCTCCACTCCCAGCTGCTCGAGAATCCTTGCCATCGCCGCCATGGGGTACTCCTCGGCGGCGGAGTATACGCACGCGGCCGGGGTCCCGGCTGTCCTGACAGATTGCCCGGGCAATACGCACGAGCAGCCTGGTCCCGCGGCCCGGTCCCGAATGATTTCAAGGGCCTCGCCGCAGTCGCGGATCTTGCATGCGAGTGCGCCATGCTGTTTCGCACTTTTCTGCTCCCCTTGCTCCTGCTTGCGCTGCTCCTGGCGGTCGCGGCGTGCGCCGCGCCGCCGCCCGATGAGGCCGCCAGCCCCGACGCGGCTCCTGTCCTGGCTGTGCCCGAGCTCCCGCCCGAGCTCACCCCCGAGCAGCGGCAGCTGGTCGAGCGCGCGAACGCCCTCGAAACCGAGCGCCACGAGCACTTCGACTGGGCCGGACGCTTCGCCGCCGCGGGTCGTGGCCGATGAGGGCTCCGCTCCTCTTCGCCACCGCCGCTGCCACCGCCGCTGCCGTGCTCCTGGCCGCGCCGGCCTCGAGCTTCGCCACGCCCGCCTGCACCTGTGGCGACTACACCGTCATCGACCGCGCGCAGAAGACCGGCTTTGGCTGCTTCCCCGGCCACTTCCGCTACCTCATGAGTGCGACCCTCTACTGTTGCGACGGGCGCAAGCTGTTCGAGTCGAACTCGGGCTACGAGCTGGGCCCGTGCGACGGCGGGCCCGTCGACCTGGGCCTGGTCCCGTACAGCGCCTGCAATTACGAAGCGCCCACCTGCGGCGAGACGCCGGACGTCTGCGATGGCCACGACAACGACCAGGACGGCCAGGTGGACGAAGGTTGCCCGAGCGGCAAGTGCCCGGAAGAGAACCAGGACGACCATCCGGTGCGCTTCTCCTCGGGCAGCGTCGAGACCAAGCCCATCGTCCCGTTTTCACTGCCCACGCCTGCCGACGTCTTCTTCGGCGTGGCGCTGCGCTGGGGATCGGAGCTCGGCCACGATCCGAACTACGCCCTCTTCAACAACCGCTCGGCCACCGACTTCTTCGGCCGCGGCACCATCGATGCCTATGGTGACCGCCTGCTGCTCACGCAGCCGCACACGCTGCCGCTTCCCGAGACTCCCGCGCACGTGAAGTGGCAGTCCTGGGACACGCAACGCGACTTCAGTCTCATCGGCACCAGCGGCGGCGTGGCGCGCTACCAGACCACCGACGCCTTGTTCGAGCTGCGCGACCACGGTGTGGGGGCGGTTCCGCGCTACCGCGTGGTGCGCCGCTCCGATGGCAAGATCTGGGAGTTCGGCCTCATCGACTACCAGGAGCCAGGGCAGGTGCGCCACGGCCGCTTTGCCGTGCTCACGCGCATGGCGGTGCCGGCCGACGCGGCGACCTTCGCCGGCGGCTACGGGCTGAATTTCACCCGCGACGCCGCCGGGCGGCTCATCTTTGCGCTCGACAGCTTCGGCCGCCGCCTCGACTACGTGCAGGAGAACGTCGGCTTCACCCACGTCGTCGACGTGACCTACCAGGCGCCGGGCGGCGCGCCCGCGATCACCGTCGCGCACATGGTCTACGGCGTCGATGGTACCCGGCTGAGCGCGGTGGAGAACGGCGCCGATGCCAGCCGCGGTCACACGCGCTTCAGCTACTTCGCCGATCCTGTCATCGGCACGGCCACCTGCAGCGACTGTCGCAACCTGGTCGCGGAGGTCATGCGCGCGACCACGTCGACGGTCCTGCCCGCCGAGGATGCCCCTGCCCAGGCCGACGAGCAGGTCATCGAGGGCCACATCTGGCGCGGCACGAACAACCGCGCCATCGCCATCGGTAGCTATGGCCCGAGCCGAAGATGGGGCTACCGCTACGACTCCAGCCCGACCTGCCTGACCACCGGGGCCTGCCGCACGGTGCAGATGGATCTCCTGCACCCCGACGGCAACTCCTGCGATCCCGCGCACGGCGTCAGCTGCGCGGCTGGCTTCGAGTGCTGGTCGGCCGATGCGACCGCGAGCACGGCCGCCTGCTACCCGGCGACGTACATCGACTACGACAGCGCGGCCCAGCAGGTCACCTCCAAGTCCGGGCACATCATCCTGGGCGCCGGGCAGCGCGGCTACGACGCGCTCGGCCGGGTCGCCTGGCTGCTCGACGACGACGGCGTGCGCACGACCTACTCGTACGACGGCGACGGCCGGGTCGCCTGCATGGTCATGGACGACGACAACGAGAATGCCGGGCAGCCGCCCGCGTGCGACGCGCCGCCGGGCAAGTTCTTCCAGGCGATCTCCCGCTCCGGCAACGTGGAGACCCGGCGTCGTGCCGGCAGCCTGCCGGGCAGCCCGGGCGTCACCACGGTCAGCCTCCTCGACGCGGCCGGCCGCGCCCAGGCGAGCACGACCACCGGCGCGACCCGCACCATCGACGGTGCGCTGGTCATGCGCACCAGCTCGGAGTCCACCCAGTACGACGACTACGGCCGGCCGCAGCTCTACATCGGGCCCGCCGATGGCGGTGGCGTGCTCGACCGCGTCTCCTTCAGCTACCAGACGAGCGGCGCGGGCGCCGGCCTCGTGTACCAGAAGACGCGCCTGGTCGGCGCCACGGCGGCGCCGGTGCAACGGGTGACGACCTACGAGGACTACGACATCTATGGCGTCGCGCACCGTGTCACCGACGCCGACGGTGTGGTGACGACGCTGGTGCTCAGCAACAACCGGCTCATCTGGTCGAGCACGACGTCAGCGCCCGGTACGCCCGACGCGATCACGATCATGAGCTACAACCCCGATGGCTCGCTGCGTACGCAGGTCGACGCCGAGGGCGTGTGCACGACCTACGAGCGGCGCGCCGACCAGGACCTGGTCAAGCGATCCGCGTCGAACGATCCCGCGTGTGGCCATCTGCCCATCGACGAGCACGTCGGCGAGGTCCGTATCGCGCGTCGCGACGAGCCCGGGCATGTGCAGGTCAGCGCGGAGCAGCGCTGGCAGGACGGGGCGAAGATCTACGAGCGCGGCTTCCAGCACGACAGCCTGGGGCGTCAGACCGCCATGCTGGTCGAGGGCCGGCCCATGGTGAGCCGGATCTACGAGGGCGCGCGCGTGCACGAGATCCTCGAAGGCGCGTGCCCGGGGCCCGAGTGCACCGACACCGTGCACGACTACGACGCCCTCGGACGTCGGCAGAGCATCTCGCGCATGCTCGCCGATGGCAGCGCCGCGACCACCGACTTCGCCTACGAGCAGGCCTTTCGGTTCATGCCCGGTCACCTCGCACGCGGCCGGGCGCACGGCGAGAGCGTGGCCAGCTCGTTCGTCTACGACGACTTCGACCACGTGGTCGAGTGGCGCACCGCCGAAGCGGGCGTCACCCGCCAGGAATACGACGCGGCCGGACACCTGCGCCTCGAGCGTGTCGGTGTGGGCACGTCGGCGCAGCGCACGCGCTCGCTCGACTACGACGCGCGCGGCAGGCTGGCGCGCATCGACGAGGACCTCGAGCACCCGGTCGACTGCGCGAGCGCGCCGAGCGGCACGGCCATCGCCGACAGCGAGTACCGTCACGACGACTGCGATCCGGCGGATACGCCGGCCGGGTTCACGTGCACGAGCGGGCAAGGTCGCCTCACGGTCGCGCGCGCGCTGCTCGGCTGTGTCGACGGGCAGGTGTGGAGCCGCGCGACCTGGTTCGCCTACGACGCACGCGGACGCGTCGTCAAGCAGGCCATCGCCGAGCGCCGCGGCACGACGCTGGCGCCTGCGTACGTCGCGAGCTACGAGTGGACCGCTGGCGGTCAGCCCAGGTTCGTGGGTAACCCGCTTGCGCCCGCGTACGGCACCGCCTTCCAGTACGACACGACCGGACGCCTCGTCACCGTCGCCGAGTCGGCGTCGAGCAGCTTCACGAGCGCGCAGGTCATCGCCTCGCTGGGCAGCTACGCTCCCTTCGGACCCGCGCGCCTGCTGTCGCTCGTGGGCGGCATCAAGCGGTCGAAGATCCTGAGCAGCGACTACCAGCCGCTCGGCATCGCCTGGGCGGCGGCGTCGCCGTGGCAGTCGCTCTTCGAGCTGAGCTACGCTTACGACCAGGCGGGCAAGCTGCGCTCGCGCGTCGACGCGGTCGCCAGCGGACTGGCAGGCGGTACGCGCTACCTGCAGCGCGACGCGCTGGGCCGCATCGCCTGCGAGTCGGCCCAGGTGATCACGCCCGGCTGCACGAATGGCCTGCTGAGAGCCACCTACAGCGACGGCGAGTCGGCCAGCCTGCCGCCCGATCAGCGACGCGTGGGCAAGACCGCGC
>Ga0209515_10006451_pt1 | contig 14602 bp, 15 predicted proteins | sample Subgroupgradi54m_FD_187454 | JGI IMG/M metagenome (GOLD analysis project Ga0209515, IMG submission 187454) | Subsurface groundwater microbial communities from S. Glens Falls, New York, USA - GMW60B uncontaminated upgradient, 5.4 m (SPAdes)... ...
CCCCCCCCTGCCGCAACGGCAGGAGCCCTTGTGTGAAGCTGTAGCGATGGTTGGCCGGATCATCGACGCTGGTTTTCAGGCGCGCGATGACGTGCGCCGGCGTGGGCAAATCAGGATCGCCCACGCCCAGGTCGATGACGTCCTGCCCCTGCGCTTCCAGGCGCTGTTTGGCGCGGTCCAGCTCGACAAACAGATACGGCGGCAGTTGCTTGAGTCGCTCCGCCTTCTCAATGGCGAATAAGGATTCAGTAGCCTCGTTCATCGTCTCTGTAACCAGTAACCTGAAACCAGATTTTTCTGGTTACTGGTAACTGGTTTCTGGTTACGCTCTCGTGGCTTTGAGGACATGCGACATGTCGTACAATCCGGGCCGCTGCGTCGCGATGAACTGCGCGGCCTTGAGCGCTCCCTGCGCGAAGACATCGCGGCTGTGCGCCCGGTGCGTCAGCTCCAGGCGCTCGGCGCCACCGGCGAGCACCACCGTGTGATCCCCCACGATATCGCCGGCCCGGATCGCGTGGATCGGGATCCGCTCGACGGGTTGCTTGCGACTGGCTGCCAGGCCCTCGGCGAGCCGCTTGGCGGTGCCACTGGGGGCGTCTTTCTTGTGGCGATGATGGCTCTCGATGACTTCCACATCATACGCCAGTCCGAGCCGCTGCGCCGCCAGCTGCGCCAGCTCGAAGAGCAGGTTCACGCCGACGCTCATGTTCGGGCTGAAGACAATCGGGATATCTTTCGCGGCCTCCACGATCGCCGCGCGCTCCTGCTCGGACAACCCGGTCGTGCCGATCACCGCCGCTTTCTTGAGCTGCCTGGCGATCCGAAGGTGCTCCAGCGTCGCCTGCGGCTGGGTGAACTCAATCAGCACATCAGCGCTTCGCAACGCTTCAGCCGTATCACTGCCGATCCGCACGCCGAGCGTCTTGCCGCCCAGCAAGACCCCCAGATCCTGCCCCAGCGCCTGATGCCCGGCCGCTTCAAGCGCGCCGGCGACGCTAAAAATCGAATCGCCGAGCGCCAGCGCGGCGATGCGCGAGCCCATCCGCCCTGCGCAACCTGCAATTACGAGTTTGATCGCCATGACCAGTTGCTCTAGGGTCGAGGGTGAAGGGTGAAGGGTATTGTGGTTTTTCCCTTGACCCTTGACCCTTGACCCTTCACCAGGTTGGTGGCGCCTTTGCGAAGGCCATAGGCTTCAAGCGCCGCTTTCAGCTTGTCGAGATTCGCGGCGTCCATGGAGCACAAGGGCAGGCGCAGCCCAGGCTCAATCATCCCCAAGAGCCCCATCGCGGTTTTCACCGGAATCGGATTGGTCTCGATGAACATCGCCTTGATGAGCGGCAGCAAGCGGTCGTGCCATGCAGCCGCCTCGCGAACCTTGCCCTGCTCAAACGCGCTCACCAGCGCCGCGACGTCTTTCGGGACGATGTTCGCCACCACCGAAATCACCCCTGTCCCGCCGATCGCCAAGACCGGCAGCGTCAACACGTCATCCCCGGACAACAGCGTGATGCGTCGATTGGTCAGTTGTAGAATACGGCTCATCTGTTCCAGGTTGCCGCTGGATTCCTTGATCGCCACGATGTTCGGGACATCCGCGACGAGCTTGGCGATCGTCTCCGGCTCGATGTTGACGGCCGTGCGCGAGGCGATGTTATACGGGATGATCGGCAGGTCCACGGCCTCCGCCACCGCCTTGAAATGCAGATACAGCCCCCGCTGGGTCGGCTTGTTGTAGTAGGGCGAGATCAGCAGCGCCCCATCCGCGCCCACCTGCTTGGCGTGCTGGGTCAGGCGGATGGCTTCCCGGGTGTTGTTGGAGCCGGTCCCCGCGATCACCGGGATTCGGCCGCGGGCGGTGTGCACCACCAGCTCCACCACCCGGTCATGCTCCTCATGGGAGAGCGTGGCGGATTCTCCAGTCGTCCCACACGGCACGAGCCCGCTGGTGCCTGAGGCGACGTGGAATTCCACCAGCCGTTCCAAGGCAGGCTCGTCGACCCGATCGTCTTTGAACGGCGTCACCAGCGCGACCAGCGAGCCGCGAAGTTTCAAGGCCATGACGTCATATCCTCCCTGCAAAACGCCCCTGACAGACCCATCGCACCGCGCCCTCAAGGATGACGTCGCTCACCCTGCGCGTCTCGCCCTCACCCGACACCCGTAAGGACACAGTCAACGTCTCCCCGCTTTTCGTTTCCACCGTGATGCGCCGTGTGGCCGTCCCGCCATCCGCGCCGGTCAGGGCGTGAATCACGGCCGCCGCCGTCACACCGGTCCCGCATGCCAGCGTCTCGCCTTCTACACCCCGCTCATAGGTCCGGATCTTCAGCCGGTCCGGATTGGCATGGCTGATTTCGATGAAATCCACGTTGGTCCCACGGGGATGAAACTCCGGATGGAACCGCAGGCGCCGTCCGACCTGCATCACGTTGACTTCCTCCACCCGCCTCACCACCGCCACCGCATGGGGCACCCCGGTATCCACGTATCCCAGAGGCCACAACTGCCCGTCCAGTTTGATGTGAAGGTGTAATTTCAGGTCGCGGGGCTGGGGCATCGCCATCCGCACCCGGGCTCCGAGCACCTGCGCCGTCACGAGGCCTCCGGCGGTGTCAATGGAGACTTCGCGTCGGTGCCCGTTCCAGCGATGCACGAATCCCGCGGCGCACCGGGCGCCGTTGCCGCACATCTCCGCCTCGGACCCATCCGGATTGAAGATGCGCATCCGGCAGTCCGCGCCGCGGGACGCTTCGAGGATCAGCAACCCGTCCGCCCCGATGCCATAGCGGCGGTCGCACATCGCGCGCGCCACCGCAGGCCACTGGGCCTTCAGGGAGCCGAAGCGTCGATGAACGGCGTCCACAATGAGGAAGTCATTCCCCGCCCCGACCATTTTGGTAAATGGAATCTCGCGGCTCATACCGCCACCGCCTTGGGCACGGTCTCATGCCTGACCAGGTCTTCCAGCGTTTCCCGCCGCCGGATCACGAACGCGCGCGTCCCCTTCACGAGCACCTCAGGGGGGCGCAGCCGCCCGTTGTAGTTTGAGGCCATGGCAAACCCGTACGCGCCGGCGCCCATGACGGCGAGGAAGTCGCCGGGCTCAAGGACCGGCAGGCGACGGCGAGAGGCCAGCACGTCCGCGCTCTCGCAAATCGGACCGACCACCTCGTAGACCCGAGACTCCAGACTCGAGACCCGAGTCACCGGAACTATTTCATGATAGGCGCCGTACAGCGCCGGACGGATCAGGTCATTCATGCCCGCATCCACCACCAAGAACCGCTTGCCCCGCGTCTGTTTGCAATAGAGCACCTGCGCCACAAGGATCCCCGCGTTGCCGACGATGAACCGCCCCGGCTCAAGGATCAGGCGGACCTTCAATCGCCGCAGATGCGGCAGCACCGCGCGGGCGAACTCCTGGGCCGTCTGCGGGCGCTCATCCTTATAGACGATCCCCAACCCCCCGCCCAGATTGAGCCACTCAATCCGCACGCCGTGCCGCCGCAGCCGCTCAATCAGCGAGCCGACCCGCTGGATCGCCCGCACGAACGGCTGCGCGTGCGCGATCTGCGAACCGATGTGCAGATGAAAGCCCAGAAGCCGCACCGACGAAAACGCCTGCCACTCCTGGAGGATCAGGCGCTCGGCGGTGCCCAGGTCGATCCCGAACTTGCTCTCCGCAGTTCCCGTCGTGATGTAGCGATGGGTGTGGGCTTTCACATCCGGGTTGAGGCGCAGCGCGACCGGGGCGGCCGTCTTCAACCGTGCGGCCTGCGCGTTGATCGCTGCCAGCTCCGGCACCGATTCCACGTTGAAGCAGAAGATCCCCGCCCGCAGCGCGGCGCGGATCTCATCCGGGCGCTTGCCGACGCTGGCATACACGATCCGGCTCGCAGGACATCCCGCCCGCAGGGCCTTGTAGAGCTCCCCGCCTGAGACGATGTCCAGCCCCGCCCCCTGCCGGAGGAGCACCCTGAGGATAGCGAGGCTGCCGTTGGCTTTCACCGAGAAACAGATGAGCGGCCTGATGCGCCGGAAGGCCTGCCGCAGTTTCCCGAAGTGGTCCACCAGCGTGTGGTGGCTATAGAGGTACGCGGGCGTGCCGACCGCCTTGGCGATCCGATCCACCGGCACGCGCTCGCAGTAGAGCCGTCCGCCCCGAACCGTGAAATCGTGCATCGTCACCGTGCCAACCGGCTGCGCCAGCGAGTCAGGGCGCGCGCGACCTGCGTGGGATTGGTGCTACCCTGGCTTTGCTTGGCGGCGACCGAGCCGCGCGGATCCAGGAGCGCTTTCGCCCGGCGGTCAAAGTGCGGCGAAACGCGCCGCAGCTGTGCCACCGAGCACTCGCTCAAAGTCCGGCCCTGCCGCTCGCAGTGCGCGACCAGTTGCCCCACCACGCGATGAGCGGCCCTGGACGACACGCCCTGTTTCATGAGATGCTCGGCTAAGTCCGTCGCCCCCAGCGCATCAGCTCCGAACAACCGCGCAATCCGGTCCCGGCGGATGCCCACATGGGCCACCAGGCGCGCGAGGACGTCCAGGGACGCCTGGACCTGGTCCACCGCCTCAAACAGGATGCGCTTGTCCCACTGCAAATCCCGATTATACGCCAGCGGCAGCCCTTTGAGCACCGTGACCAGCGCCACCCACCCGCCGCTCACCAGGCCCGCCTGTCCCCGGATGAGCTCCAGCACATCAGGGTTTTTCTTCTGCGGCATCATGCTCGAACCGGTGGCAAACGCATCGTCCAGCTTGAGGATCCCGAACTCCTCCGTCGCCCACAAGATGAAGTCCTCGGCCAGCCGGGACAGATGCACGGCTGTCAGCGCCAGGTCTGCGAGAAGCTCAACGGCGAAATCGCGGTCCGAGACCGCATCCAGGCTGTTGTCCGCCACGCGCGCAAATCCCAGCAGCCTGGCGACGTACCGGCGGTCGATCGGCAGCGACGTGCCGGCGAGCGCGCCCGCCCCCAGCGGCAGGACGTTGATGCGCTTGAGCGCATCCTGCAGGCGCTCATGGTCGCGCTCGAGCATCTCGACGTAGGCCAAGAGCTGATGCGCCAACAGCACCGGCTGCGCCCGCTGCAGGTGCGTGTAGCCGGGAATGATGACGTCGCGATGCGACTGCGCCGCACCCACAAGGGTGCGTTGCAGCGCGCGGATGCGCCCTTGCACCTGCGCCGTCGCATCCCGGCAGTACAACCGCATGTCCAGCGCGACCTGGTCGTTGCGGCTGCGCGCGGTATGCAGCTTTTCCGCGACTTCACCAATCAAGTTGCTCAGCATCTGTTGAACTTGGCTATGAATATCCTCAGCCGACGCATCCGGCGTGAAACGGCCCTGCTCGATCAGGCGCAGGATGCGCGTCAGCCCCCGAACGAGGCGCGCGGCATCCGCCGTCGGGATGATCCGGCAGGCTCCGAGCATCTTGGCGTGGGCGATCGAGCCCAGCACGTCGTATTTCGCCAGCCGATAGTCCACCCCGATGCTGGAGGTGAAGCGTTCCACCAGCGGGTCGGTGGCTTTGCGAAACCGCCCGCCCCACAACTTTCGCGTTGAACTAGCCACGGCCTTCATACGGCAATCCCCATAATTTAATGAAGCCCTCCGAGGCGCGCTGGTCGAATTGATCCCCCTGCGCATACGTCGCCAGACGCTTCTGATAGAGCGCATGGGGCGATCGCCGGCCCACGACCTGGCAGACGCCTTTGAACAGTTTCAGCCGGATGACGCCGCTCGCCACGCGTTGCGTCCGGTCCACGAACGCATCCAGCGCCGCCTTCAGCGGCGTGAACCACAACCCATCATACACCAGCTCTCCATACTTCAGCGCCAGGCCTTGCTTGAAATGCAGGAGCTCGCGATCCAGCACCAGCCGTTCCAGCTCGCCATGCGCCTCCAGGAGGATGTGGGCGGCCGGCGCTTCGTAGACCTCGCGCGACTTGATGCCCACCACGCGGCTCTCGATCATGTCGGAGCGGCCGATGCCATGGAGCGCGCCGATCCGGTTCAACCCTTGGATGAGTCGCACCAGTCCCAGCCGTTTCCCGTTCAGCGCCACCGGCACGCCCTGCTCAAACGTGACCGTGACGGACGCGGTCCTGGCCGGTGCGCGCTCCTGGGTGCGAAGCCATCGGAAGCTGTCTGCCGGCGGTTCCCGCCACGGATCCTCGAGGATCCCGGCCTCCACGCTCACCCCCCACAAGTTCTGGTCGATGCTGTAGGGGCTCTTGCGCTGCACGTCCACCGGAATCCCCTGCCGCTTGGCGTAGGCGATTTCCTCTTCCCGCGAGCGGAACTCCCACTGCCGCACCGGGGCGACGATCTCCAGGCGCGGATCCAGCGCCCGCACGCTCACCTCGAACCGAACCTGGTCGTTGCCCTTGCCGGTGCAGCCATGGGCCACGGCCCGGGCCCGGGTGCGGTGGGCCACCTCCACCAAATGCTTGGCGATCAGGGGGCGCGAGAGCGCCGTGCCCAGGAGGTATTTGCCCTCATACACGGCGTGGGCTTTCAGCGCCGGCACGACGTACTCCCGCGCGAACTCCTCCCGCAGGTCCTTGATGACCACGTCGGCGGCGCCGGCGAGCCTGGCCCGTTTGACGAAGCGCGTCAACGGCTCCTCCTGCCCCACGTCCGCCATGAAGGCGATCACGCGGTAGCCCCGTTGGGTGAGCCAATGCACGCACACCGACGTATCCAGTCCGCCGGAATACGCCAAGATCACCGTCTTGTTCATCATCGGGACGACCCCCTCAAGAGCATCAACAACAAGGCCTGTTGAACATGGAGGCGGTTTTCCGCCTGGTCGAACACGATCGAGCGCGGGCTTTCCAGCACGTCCTGGGCGATTTCCTCGCCCCGGTGCGCGGGCAGGCAATGCATCACGACGGCCCGGGGCTTAGCGCGCGCCACGAGCGCGCGGTTGACCTGGAACGCCCGGAACGCCTTGCGGCGCGCGGCGCGCTCGCGCTCCTGCCCCATGCTGGTCCACACATCGGTGTAGATCACGTCCGCCCCCCGGACCGCGTCAAGGGGATCATCGGACCAGCTCACGCGCGCCTGATGGGCCTTGGCCTGACGAGCCAGCGCCGTCCAGATCGACGGATCCGGACGATAGCCGCGCGGCGTGGCCACCTGCAGATGAATCCCCAGCAGGCTTGCGCCCTGCGCCAGCGAATGCAGGACGTTGTTCCCATCACCGACGTAGCTCAGCACCAACCCCTTGAGCCGCCCGAAGCGCTCGTGCATCGTGAAGAGGTCCGCCAGGGCCTGGCACGGATGATGCCGCTCGGACAATCCGTTGATCACCGGCACCGTCGCGTATCGGGCGAACTCCTCGACCTGCTGATGGCTGAACGTCCTGGCGATGATGCCGTCCACGTAGCGCGACAAGGTCCGCGCTACGTCCTTGACCGGCTCGCGGCGATCCAGCTGCGCGTCATCAGGCCCCAGATAGATCGGGGATCCGCCCAGGCGGCGCACCGCCACCTCAAACGACACGCGGGTGCGCACCGAGGGCTTCTGGAACACCAGCGCCACCGTCTTGCCGGCGAGCGCCCGCTGTCCCAGCGACCGGGAGCGTTTGCATCGCGCCGCCAAACGCAGGCACTGCTCCAACTCAGCAGCGCGAAAATCATCGACGGTGAGAAAATGCCTCGGTTTCATGCCGCTGCCCCCTGCGGCACGTGAGCCATCAGCACCTCCTCGAGAATCGCCAGGGCCCGGTCCAGCTCCGCCCGCGTGATCGTCATCGCCGGCAACAGGCGCAGGATGCGCTCCTGCGTGCAGTTGATGAGGAGGCGTTGCCCGCGGCACGCCTCGACGATCGGGCGGGCGTCCACGGACAACTCGATCCCGATCATCAGCCCCAGCCCCCGCACGTCCTGGATGATCGGGCAGCGCGCCTTCAAGGCTGTGAACCGCGTCATGATCAACGCTCCGAAATGTCCGGCGCGCTCCAGCAGGTGCTGCTTCTCGATCGCCTCGAACACCGCCAGCGCGCAGGCGCACGCCACAGGGCTGCCCCCGAACGTCGAGGCATGCGTTCCCGGCGTGAGCACCTGGGCCAGCGGCCGCTTGGCGATCATCGCCCCGATGGGAAACCCGCCGCCCAGCGTCTTGGCCAGCAGCATGACATCCGGCTCGATGCCGGTGTGCTGATAGGCGAACCATGTGCCGGTGCGCCCCATGCCGGTCTGGATCTCATCGTAGATCACCAACAGCTTGTGCTCATCCGCCAGCTGCCGGACCCCCCGCACGAACGCCTCGCTCGCAATCCGGATGCCGCCTTCCCCCTGAATCGGCTCCAGCAGGACCGCCACGGTGCGGGGCGTGATCGCGCGCCGCAGCGCGTCCAGGTCGTTGAACGGCACGCAGACAAAGCCCGGCAGCAACGGCTCGAACCCCTCCTGATATTTGGGCTGCCCCGTCGCGCTCAGCGCCCCGGTCGTGCGGCCGTGGAAGGAGTGCTCCATCACGATGATCTCATGGCGGCGTAAGCCGCCGGATGCGGTCAGATGCCCCCATCGGCGCGTCAGCTTGATGGCCGACTCCACCATTTCCGCGCCGCTGTTGGCCAAGAACACCGTGCCGTCGAAGGAGGCCTCGACCAGCCGCTTCGCCAGCCGCCACTGCAGCACGTGGTAGTAGTTGTTCGGCACATGGAGCAGCTTCGTCGACTGTCCCCGCAGGGCTTTCATGACCCAGGGATGGCAATGCCCGATCCCCGACACGCCCCAGCCCGGGAACAAATCCAGGTACACATGCCCGTCCAGATCCCACACGCGGCTGCCCTTGCCCTTGACGATCACCAGGGGGCTGCGCACGTAGGTGTTCATGACGTAGCGCTCGTACTGGCCGATCACGTCCCTGGCTGTCATCATCCCAGAGCGCTCAGCACCGGCTTCGTTGACGTGCGGATGATCTCCGTCCCGATCCCGGTTTTCGTGAAGATCTCCAGCAGCAGCGCATGCGGGATCGTCGCATCGATGATGTGCGTCTTCTTCACCCCCTGCCGCAGCGCGCTCCGGCACGCGTGGACCTTCGGGATCATCCCTTCCTGGATCACCCGCCGCTCCAGCAGCAGCTTGGCATCGTTGATCGTCAGCGTCGGGATGAGCGAAGCCGCATCGCCGGGCTGGCGCAGGATCCCGCGCACGTTCGTGAGCAACACCAGCTTCTCCGCTTTGAGCGCGGACGCCACGACGCTGGCTGCGTCATCGGCGTTGATGTTATAGAGCAGGTTGCCACGCACCCCGACCGGCGACACCACCGGGATCGCCGGACGCGACAAGATTTTGCGGATCTTGGCCGTGTGCACGTCCCCAACGACGCCGACGTAGCCAAGCCGCTTCGCGTCTCGATGGGGTGCGGCCAGAATCACGCGGTCCCGCGCGGTCAGGCCGATGGCGCTGCCGCCCAGCGCGCGAATCTGTGCGACGAGCTTCTCATTGACCTCCGCCAGCGCTTCGTTGACGATCCGCATGGTCGCCTTGTCCGTTACGCGACGCCCGTCGATGAACGTCGTGGATTTGCCGGCCGAGGCGATGCGTTTGGAGATCTCCTGTCCCCCTCCGTGCAGCAAGACCGGACGCAGCCCCACCGCGCTCAGGAACACCAGGTCCTGCAAAATCCCTTTCAGGACCGCCGCGCTCTCCAGGGTGCTGCCGCCGTATTTGACGACGATCGTCTTGCCGGCGAAGGCCTGGATGTAGGGCAGCGCCTCGATCAGCGCGTCAGATTTTTTGATGGACTCTTCCATGCTTTCACGTCGGGTAGCTGGCGTTCAGGCGCACGTAGGCTTCGGTCAGGTCGCAGGTCGTCATGCGCGCCCGTCCCCGGCCCGCCTGCAAATTCACTTGCACATGAAGCTCGCGCGGGCTCATCAGCCGCTTCACCAGCTCCTTGCCGAGGGTGTTGGTGTCCCCGCGGCTGACGATCGTGTGTCCCCCGATGCGGATCTCGAGGGCCTCCGGACGAAACCACGCCCCCGAGGCGCCGGCGGCGGCCGCGATGCGGCCCACGTTGGGATCTCCGCCCGCCAGCATCGTGCGCACCAGACTGGAGCCTGCGATCTGCCGGGCGCAGCGCAGGGCTTGGGTATCGCTGCGCGCGCGCACGACCTCAATCGTCGCCACGCGGGTGGCGCCCTCGCCGTCCTTCACGATCAGATAGGCCAGACGTTGACACACCGCCTGCAGCATCGCCGACCATTGCTTCGCGGCCGGCGTGTTGGGACGAATCCGCACGCCAGAGGCGCCGTTGGCCAGGATGAAGACCGAGTCATTGGTGCTCATGTCCGCATCCACGCTGATGCGGTTGAACGTCGCCTCCACCGCCTCCAACAACAGACGCTTCAGGAGCGAGGGTTCAATGGCGACGTCCGTCGTCAGGACGCACAGCATCGTCGCCATGGAAGGCGCGATCATCCCGGCGCCCTTCGCCATGCCTCCCAGGCGGCAAAGGCGGTTGGCGATGCGCCCCTCGACGGCGGCTTCCTTCGCCATCGCATCCGTCGTCAACATGCCCAGCGCCGCCTCATGATGTCCGCGGCGGCTGAGTCCCGCCGCCAATTTCGGCATCACCCGTTGCATCCGAGAAACCGGAAGCCGCCGGCCGATCATGCCGGTTGAGGCCAGCAGGACGTGCCGCTCGGCCATGCCCAGCGCCTTCGCGGTGGAGCGGCCCAGCGCCAGCGCATCGCGCATCCCTTGTTCACCGGTCAAACAGTTGGCGCACCCGCTATTGAGTAACACGGCCTTGGCGCGTCCCGCCTTCAGCCGCTGCCGGCTGATCACCACAGGAGCCGCCTTGACGCGGTTGGTCGTCAGCGTGCCGGCGCAGACCGCCGGGACATCCGAGACCACCAGGGCCATGTCGGGCTTGCGGCTGCGCTTCAAGCCTGCGCTCACACCCGACGCGCGAAAACCCGCCGCCGCCGTCACCCCGCCAGGAATCCACCGCATCTCAAGGAGCGCTAGAGCAGCCCCGTCGTCTCTGGAAAGCCGTGCATGAGATTGAAGTTCTGGATCGCCTGTCCCGCCGCTCCCTTGACGAGGTTGTCCAGGGCGCTGGCGATGATCAGGCACTCCGAGGCCGGATCACAGATCACGCCGATGTCGCAGTAGTTGGTCTGGGTGACATCCTTCATCTGGGGCAGCGTCTGCTCGCGCAGGCGCACGAAGGGGGCGCGTTCAGGGTTGTAGCAGGCCCGATACGCAGCCAAGACTTGCTCGCACGAGGCGCGGCTCGTCACGTACATCGTACAGATCAGCCCCCGCGTGACGGGGATGACCTGTGGGACGAACACCAGCGTCGCGTCGCGCCGGGTGAGATGCTGGATCGCTTGCGTGACCTCCGGCATGTGCTGGTGCCGGTTGACCTTATAGGCCCGCAGGTTCTCCGTCATCTCGGTAAAGAGCAGCGACTCATCCGCCTTGCGCCCCGCGCCGCTCAAGCCGGACTTCGCGTCGATGATGACGCGGTTTCCCTCGACCAGGCCGGCTTGGAACAGCGGCAGGCACCCCAACAGGACGCTCGTCGCGTAGCAGCCGGGGTTGGCGACCAGGCGAGCCTGCCGGATGTCGTCCTGATGGAACTCGCTCAAGCCATAGGCAATGCCCCTGCCGTTGAGCAGCTCCGGATGCGCGTGTTCGAACTGATACCAGCGCGGATAGAGGGCCGGATCGTGCAGCCGGAAATCGCCGCTAAGGTCGATCACGCGCTTGCCGGCTGCCAGCAAGTCCGGCGCCAGGCCCATCGCCTTGCCATGGGGCAGCGCGAGGAAGACCACGTCGCTGGCGGAAGCGAGTTTGGCAGGATCGAGGGATTCAACGGGAAGGTCTAAGCCCCGCCGAAGGCGCGGGAAGACCTCAGAGGCAGGGCTCGGGCGCTCCCACTTGGCCGAGGCGGCCAGGTAGGTAAGTTGGACATGTGGATGTTGCAGGAGCCACCGGATGAGCTCTTCGCCCGTATACCCGGTCGCTCCGGCAATCGCGACCCGAATCGTTGGCATCTATGTGACACTGGTGCGTTCATCTTAGCAAAATCCGCCCACCGAAGCTATCGTTTGGTCCACTGGAAGCGCTTGCGGGCGCCCTTCTGTCCGTACTTCTTGCGTTCCTTTTGCCGCGGATCCCGCGTGAGCAGGCCCGCCGCGCGAAGGCTGATCCGCAGCCCGGGATCAAACCGCACCAGGGCGCGGGCAATCCCCAGGCAGAGCGCCCCGGCCTGGCCGGTCAATCCTCCGCCCTCAAGCCTGGCCAAGACGTTGTGTTTGCCCAACTGATGCGTCACCAGGAGCGGCTGGCGGACGGCCAAGCGCAGCGACTCGCGCGGGAAGTACTGGTCGAAGGGATGGCCGTTGACCACGATGGTTCCCAAGCCCTCCAGCAGCCGCACCCGCGCGATGGCTTCCTTGCGCCGCCCCGTGCCCCAATACACCGGGGGTTTGGGCGCGGCGGCGTCTTTGCGTGCGGGCTTTTGCGCCGGGGCCTGGCTGATGGCCGGCTCCGTCGCTGCCGGAGCTGCGGGCGGCTGAGTCGGCTCAGCCGTTACCGGTTTCACCGCCTCAAGGTTGTCCATTGCGCCTCAGGATGATGGGTTGCGGTTGTTGCGCCTGATGCGGATGCTCAAGGCCAGGATAGACTTTGAGCTTGGTGAGCAGCCGCCGCCCCAGCGGCCCGTGCGGCAGCATCCCTTTGACCGCCTTCATGACGACCCGTTCCGGATGCCGGCGCAGCATGTCGTCGAGGCTCGTCCAGGTCAACCCGCTGGGATAGCCGGAGTAGGCCGCGTAGAATTTCTGGCTGTGCTTGTGGCCGGTGACGCGGATGTCTTTCGCGTTAATGACCACCACAAAATCCCCCGTGTCGAGGTGCGGGGTGAAGATCGGCTTGTGCTTGCCCCGGAGCACCAGCGCGATCCGGGAAGCCATCCGGCCCAAGACCTGATCTTTGGCATCCACCAGCACCCAGCGATGGGTGCCTGGGGTGATTGTCGGTAGTGTCGTTTTCATCTGAGTACGAAAACCTTTATTTTAGGCTAGATGAACCCCAGCCGCAAGAGCTTTTTCGCAAGCGCATAGACGTCCTTCTTGTCACCTTCCTTGCGCAGCCCCACGACGACGACCATGACCAGGATCTGCCGGCGCTCAACGCGGTAAAGGATCCGATACCGCTGTCCAACCACCCGCACGCTCCGCAGGCCCGCTAACTCCGCTCCCAACGGTTTGCCTTGCTGCTCAGGATCATGGACCAGCCCGTCAATACGATCGCGGATGGCTGATTGAATCCGACGGTCTGGGATACCGGCGAGTAACTGAAGGGCGGTGGGAGTCAAGACGATCCGGTAGGTCACAACCCAAGCTTCCTCTTGGCCTGCTCCCAGGGAATGAGCTTCCCTTGCTTCACTTCCTTGATACTCTTCCGCAAAGCGGTCATCAGCTCAGAGTCGCTCAGGACCTCCAAGGTTTCCACGAGCGCCTCGTATTCGCCCCAAGGAAGAATCGCCAAGACGGGCTTGCCCCGCCGGGTCACCGTCACCGTCTCGTGGGTTTGAGCCAACTGCTCCGGCAACGACGTCAATTCGTCCCGCACCTCAGTAATCGGAATGTCCTTCATGCGCCACCCCCATCTGTGTACTTTTAAGTGTACAGATAAACGTGCACTCTGTCAAGTCCTCTGAACACACGAAAGCCGTGACTCCCCCTCGCCGCAGCCTCCACAAAAATCAGAACCGGTACCTATTTTTAACGCCGCACCCCGAGCACAGCCGGCGGGCGAGGCGCTATTTGCGGTAGCGGACGGAGACGAGGCAGAGGCCTTTGGCGGGGGCGGCGGAGCCGACCAGGCGGCGGTCGTCCCTCCTGCGTCGGGACTCGTGGAGCGGCCGCTGACAGTGCGGCCGCGGAATGCCGAGCGCGCTGGCGATCGGCCTTCGCTCGCGGGCCTTCAGAATCTGGGCCATGGTGCCGGGTGGGCGATGCCCGCGTCCCACGTCGATCAGCGTGCCCACGATGCTGCGGACCATCCCGTGGAGGAAGCCGTTAGCCTCAAGTTCAATCGTCAGTTCCCTGCCTCGGCGGCGAACTGAGATCTGCGAAATAGTCCGGCGCGCATCCGCCACCGGACGGCTGAGCTTGTGGAACGCCCGCATGTCGTGCCGTCCGCGCAGCGCCTTGGCCTCGCGCCGCATCAGAGCCGCATCGAGCGGGACGCGCACGTGATGGACGTAGCGCCGCTCAAATGGCAGCACGACCCCGCCGGTGACGATTCGGTAGCGATAGCGTTTGACTCTGGCGCCGAAGCGCGCGTGAAAGCCGGCCGGCGCCTCTTCGACCTTCGTCACCACGATATCGGGCGGCAGCACGGCGTTGAGCGCGCGCTGCAGGCGCTCGCACGGAAGCGGCGAGCGCACCCGCGCATGCGCCACCTGCACCAGGGCATGCACCCCGGCGTCGGTGCGCCCGCTGCCCACCACCCGTACCCGCTCCCCGACGATGCGGCGAAAGGCCTCTTGGAGGGTTCCCTGGATGGTTGGGTGAGAGGCTCGGCGCTGGATCTGCCAGCCGGCGTAGTTGGTGCCTTCGT
>Ga0209515_10006452_pt1 | contig 14600 bp, 16 predicted proteins | sample Subgroupgradi54m_FD_187454 | JGI IMG/M metagenome (GOLD analysis project Ga0209515, IMG submission 187454) | Subsurface groundwater microbial communities from S. Glens Falls, New York, USA - GMW60B uncontaminated upgradient, 5.4 m (SPAdes)... ...
CTCGACGGCGCCGCGGTCACCCGCATGGACCTCGCCGCCTCCAACGGGGTCATCCACATCATCGACACAATTCTGCCGTCCCAGTAGATCGTCGAAGAGGGCCTCGACGCGGCGAAACACCATTACTCCGAAACGCTCCCGGCCCACTGGGCCCGAGATGGCGTAGGCTTGGGTCCGCAGAGGAGCCGGATCGGAGGATGGCATGGTGACAGCGCAGGCATCTCGGTGAAGGGCGGCGACATCGTCCTGCTGGTGGGGACACTGAAGGGCGCGTTCTTCCTGCGCGCGCCCGCCACGAGGACCGCCTGGGAGGTCGCGGGGCCATATCTCGCTGGCCGGGCCGTGTACGCCGTGGCCGGCGACGATCGGGTGGGCCGTCGCCGGATCTGGGCGAGCGCGGCGAGCATGCACTGGGGTGCGGTGCTGGTCTCGACGGACGACTGGGGCCGGACGTGGACGAATCCGGAGCAGGCCAACGTCAAGTTCCCGGCCGAGAGCGCGCTCGCGCTCAAGCAGATCTGGCAGATCGTCTCCGGCCGCCCCGACGAGCCTGACACCCTCTACTGCGGCGTCGAGCCCGCGGCGCTGTTCCGCTCGACCGACGGCGGCGAGACGTGGACGGCCGTGCGGGGACTCCTCGACCACCCGCATCGGCCGCGCTGGACGCCGGGAGGCGGCGGCCTCTGCCTCCACACGATCGTCCTCGATCCCGTGACGGCCGATCGGATGTGGGTCGCCATCTCGACGGGAGGCGTGTACCGCACGGACGACGGCGGCCGCACGTGGACGCCGCGAAACGTCGGGATCCGCGTCGAATTCCTGCCAGAGAAGTACCCCGAGTTCGGCCAGTGCGTCCACAAGGTCGTCCAGCATCGGGACCGGCCCGAGGTGCTGTTCCTGCAGAACCACTGGGGTCTCTACCGGTCGGACGATGCCGGCGACTCGTGGCAGGACGTCGCGCATGGCGTCCCGTCCGACTTCGGCTTCCCCATGGCCGTTCATCCTCACGATCCCGACACGGTCTACGTTCTCCCGCTCGAGTCCGACGAGTTTCGCTGTCCGCCCGAGGGGAAGCTCCGCGTCTACCGGACGCTGAACGGCGGCCGGACGTGGGCGCCGCTGACCCGCGGACTGCCCCAGCGGCGGGCGTACGACACGGTCCTGCGCGATGCGATGGCGACGGACACGCTCGATCCGGCTGGCGTCTACTTCGGCACGCGCAGCGGGAAGCTCTTCGCCTCGAAGGACGGCGGCAACTCGTGGCGCCTGGCCGTCGACGGATTGCCGCCCGTGGTCTGCGTCCGCGCCGTGGTCAGCGCCGACGGCCAGAGGCGTCGCGCTACGGCTCGACCTACAGGCCGACGGTGACGCGTGTCACCTTTCTGATCCCCACCGCCCTGCGGCCGCTCACCGAGGGGCGGGCCCGACTCGACGTCGACCTGCCTCGCAGCCCGCCGTCGCTCGGCGAGGCGCTCGACGCGCTGTGGGCTATGTGTCCCGCGATGCGCGACCGCGTGCTCACCGAGCAGGGCGACATCCGTCCACACGTCAACATCTTCGTCGGCACGGAGAGCAGCCAGTGGATCGGAGGTCTCGCGACGCCGGTACCCGACGGCGCCGAGATCTCGATCCTCCCCGCCGTGAGCGGTGGCTGATTCGTCACCCGCCAGGAGCGGCCGTCTTACCGCACGAAGGCACGCTACCGCCGGCGCTTCATCCTCAGGAAGGCCCGGGCAGCAGCGCACGACGCGTCGCCGGCTCAGGAAGGGATCCACGGTCAGAACTCGCGGCCGATCAGCGCGTCGAGGGAGAACACGCCGCCGCCGTAGCAGAAAACCACGAGCGCGGCGATCGCCCAGAAGAGCGAGTACTCCATGCCGCCGCGGTGCCAGAACCAGCCGCCGCGATGGGTGACGTACCAGGCCGTGCCGAGCATGTTCACGGCGACGACGAGCGCCGCCGGCCGCGTCAGCAGGCCGAGGACGAGCAGGGCGCCGCCGACGGCCTCGACGACGCCGATGAAGACGACCCACGGGCCCGCCGGCTTCAGGCCGACCTCCTCGAACACGCGCCGCTCCGCGGCCAGGTCCGCGCCGAACCAGCCGAACAGCTTCTGGACGCCGTGGGGGATCAGGAACCCGCCCACGGCGATGCGCAGCAGCAGATCCCCGACGCTCGCGAGCATACGCCTCCCCCTTCTCCCTATCGCCTCACCACGTCCTCCCACTTCGGGCACGCGCGCCGGTCGGGCGCGAGGTCGAAGGGCTGGTAGTTCGTCCGGTCGATGACGGTGACGGGGAACAGGATCTCCTTCGGCACTGGCTGCCGGCGCAGGTGGCGGATCGCCGCCATCGTGCCGAGGCAGCCCTGGTTGAAGGCGTTGTAGTCCCCGCTGGCCAGCAGCTTGCCGGCCTTGATCGCGTCGACCGCCTCCTTGGTGCCGTTGATCCCGATCACCAGCGCCTTGCGCCCGGCCGCGTCCAGCGCCTCGATCGCGCCGATGGCCATCGCGTCGTTGGCGGCCATCACGCCGTCGATCCGGGGGAACGACTGCATCAGGTTCTCCGTGACCTGCAGGGCCTGCAGCCGCTGGTAGTTGCCCGGCTGCGAGGCCAGGAGCTTGACCTGGGGGAATTCCTTCAGCGCGTCGCCGAAGCCCCGCATCCGGTCGGCGTTGGTGATGGTGCCCCGCACGCCCTCCAGGATCACGACACTGCCCTGGCCGCCCATCGCCTCGAGGAGGGAGCGCCCGGTCTGCAGGCCGAGCAGGTGGTCGTCGGCGCCGACGAACGTGACGAACTGCCCCTTCTCCGCGTGGTCCGTGATGTTCACGACGGGGATCTTCGCCTCGTTCATCTTGACCACGCCCGGCGTCATCGCCCGGTAGTCGACCGGCGTGAACACGATCGCGTCGGGCCGCTTCACGATCACGTCCTCGATCTGGCTCATCTGCTCGGGGATGCTGTCCGGCCTGGTCGGCACGTAGTGCAGCACGGTCGCGTGGAGCTGCCGGGCCGCGCTCTCCGCGCCCAGGCGCACGGCCTGGAAGAACGGGTTGGTCTGGTTCTTGGTGAACACCGCGATCGTCTCGCCGTCGGCGTGAGCGGTGGCGCTCAAGGTCAGCACGAGGAGGCCCGCGGCGACCAGTGGAGAACGACGATGCATGACGACTCCTCCTCGGGGTGCGACGACGATGGTCGCGACGACGGCTTCTATCTCGGGGCCGCCGCCCGTCCGCGCGCGAGCGTGTCCAGATACACCGCCAGGATCACGATCACGCCCGTCACCAGCGGCTGCCAGTTGGCGCTGATGGTCAAGAGATTCATGCCGTTGAGCACGAGGGTCAAGATGAGCGCGCCGACCAGGGTGCCGAACACGCTGCCCACGCCGCCGAAGAGCGACGTCCCGCCGATCAGGACCGCGGCGATGGCCGGCAGCACGAGCGGCTCGCCGATGTCGCCTTCCGCGGAGTTCAGCCGGGCCAGGAAGATCAGGCTCGCGAGACCGGCCATGGCGCCGCTCACCGTGTAGACCAGCACGAGCCGCCGACCGACGGGGATCCCGGACAGGCGGGCGGCCACGGGGTTCGCCCCGATCGCGTAGATCTCCTGACCGTAGGTGGTGTACCGGGCGAAGCCGACGCCGAGCGCGAGGAACAGGAACATCAGATACACCGGGATCGGAATGCCGAGCCAGTACCCGCTGCCCAGCGCCCGGAAGGCGGGCGGGAAGCCGTGGATCGTGTCGCCCGCCATGTACCAGTAGGTCACGCCGTGGATCACCCAGAGCGTGCCGTAGGTGGCGATGAAGGGCGGCAGGCGCAGCGCGGTCACGAGCAGCCCGTTGCCGAGGCCCGCCAGCGTGCCGCACCCGAGGCCCACGAGCCCACCGAGCAGCGCCGAGCCGGTCGCCTTCATGACGCTCCCCGCGAGGCAGGCGCTCAGGCCGGCGGTGGCGCCGACCGAGAGATCCAGGCCCGCGGTCAGGATCACCAGCGTCAGCCCCGACGCGAGCAGGAACATGAGGCTCGCCTGCCGCAGCACGTTGAGGAGGTTGCCCGGAGTGAAGAAGGCCGGGCTGAGCAGGCTCAGCGCGACCGCCAGGACCGCCAGCGCCAGCAGCCGCTGCGCGGCCGTCCTCAGCTCGCCCGACCAGGCCGGCCGGGGCATGGCCAGCGCGCCCGTCGCCCTCACCGCTTCCCGCTGTCGATCAGCAGGGCGGCGATGACCAGCACGCCGACCGCGATCACCTGCACGGAGGACGGCACGGCGAGCAGGTTCAGCCCGTTGCGCAGCACGCCCACCAGCAGCACGCCGAGCACGGTGCCGAACAGCCAGCCGTTCCCCTTCTCGAAGGAGGTGCCGCCGAGGGCGACGGCGGCGATCGCCTCGAACTCCATGCCGATGGCGGCCGTCGGATGGCCCGCGTTCATGCGCGCCGTCAGCAGCAGCGCGGCGAAGCCCGCCATGACGCCGCCGAGGACGTAGACGGAGACGAGGTAGACGCCGGCCCGGACACCCGCGAGGCGCAGCGCCTCCGGGTTCCCGCCGAGGGCGAACACGTAGGTCCCGAAGCGCGTGTGATACAGGAGCCCGTGCGTGACCAGGTAGGCCAGCACTCCGATGACCACCGGCGCGGGCACTCCGGCCACGGTTCCGGCGTAGAAGGACACGACGTTCGCGCCGACGCCGGTGATGCTCTGCGCGTCGGTCAGCACGAGCGCGAGCCCCTGGGCGATGCCCATCGTCCCGAGGGTGGTCACGAAGGGCGGTACGCCCAGCCAGGCGACGAGCGCGCCGTTGGCCAGGCCGAAGGCCGCGCCCACCGCGAGCGCCCCGGCCAGCGCGAGCGCCACCGAGTCCGTGCGCACGGCGACGAGGGCCAGCACCACGCTGGCGAGGGTCAGCACCGCGCCCATCGACAGGTCGATGCCCTCGGTCATGATGATCAGGGTCATCGGCAGCGCGAGCAGCAGCAGGATCGTCGACTGCATGCCGATGTTGGCGAGGTTGGCGGCGGCGTGAAACCCGGTGCTGCCCGCGGCGAAGAGCGCGACCAGCCCGAGCAGCGCGTAGGCCGCCCCCGGGATGCGGACCCGGCCGACCTTGCCGATCGCCGCCACCGCCTCAGCCATGCTGCATGGCCAGCCCGAGGATGTTCTCCTCCGAGAGCTCGGGACGCGGCAGCTCCCCGACGATGCGCCGGTCGCGCATCACGTAGGCGCGGTCGCAGACCTTGACCACTTCGGAGAGCTCCGAGCTGATCATGAGGACCGCGGCGCCGCCCTGCACGAGACGGTCGATCAGCGCGAAGACCTCCGCCTTGGCGCCGACGTCGATCCCCCGGGTCGGCTCGTCGAAGACGAAGAGCCTGGCCTCGGCGCCGAGCCACTTGCCGACCACGACCTTCTGCTGGTTGCCGCCGCTCAGCAACTGCACCCGCTCGCGCGCGCCGCGCGTGACGATGCGGAGCTGCTCGATGCGCGCGCCCGCCGTGGCGACGGCGCGGGCCGCGGAGAACCACCGGCGCGGGAACAGGCGCTCGAGGCTGGCGAGCACGAGGTTGTCGGCCACGGAGCGGATCAGGACGAGCCCCTCCCGCTGGCGGTTCTCGGGGACGAGCGCCATGCCGAGCCGGGTGGCGCGCTCCGGTCCGCCGCGCCTCACCTGCCCCCGCACCCGCACTTCTCCCGCGGTGAGGCGGTCGGCGCCGAAGATCGCCCGCGCCACCTCCGTGCGGCCGGCGCCCACCACGCCGGTCAGGCCGACGATCTCCCCTTCCCGCACGACCAGGTCGATCCCGCTGATGCCGCTCGCGGCCGCCACGCCCGTGACCTCGAGCACGACCTGGCCGGGCGACGGCCGGTGCGGCCGGGCGTAGCTCGTGTCGACCCGGCGGCCGACCATGAGACGCACCAGCTCCTCCGGCGTCGTCTCCCCGGGCCGCAACGTCGCCACGCGCTGGCCGTCGCGGAGCACCGTGATCCGGTCGCCGAGCTCGAACACCTCCGCGAGGCGGTGCGAGATGTAGACCATCGCCACGCCCTGCGCCTGGAGCCGCCGGATCACGCGGAAGAGCCGCTCGGTCTCGCGGTCGGAGAGCGCGGAGGTGGGCTCGTCGAGCACGAGAATGCGGGCGTCCTGCGAGAGCGCCTTGGCGATCTCGACGAGCTGCTGCTGGGCGACGCCGAGCGCGTGCACGGGCGTGCGCGTGTCGCGGTCGAGGCCCAGCGGGTCCAGGAGCTTCCGCGTCTCCGCGTGCATCCGCCGGCGATCGACGGTGCCGGGGATCCGCCCCGGGAGCTCCCGGCCGAGGAAGACGTTTTGCGCGATGTCCAGGTACGGCACCAGCGAGAACTCCTGGAAGATGACGGCGATGCCGAGCCTCCGGGCGTCGGCCGGCGAACGGATCTCGACGGGCTGCCCCCGGGAGAGGAGCTCCCCCGCGTCCGCCGGGTAGGCGCCGCACAGCACCTTCATCAGCGAGGACTTGCCGGCGCCGTTCTCGCCGAGCAGCACGTGCACCTCGCCGGGATAGATGGCGAGCGACACGCCGTCGAGCGCGGTGACGCCGGGGAACGTCTTGCGGATCCCCTGGAGCTCGAACAGGGGCACCGCGCTCACCGTCTCCGGCCCCGACACTCGTGTCCTCTCGCTCGCCGAGTCTCCTTCCCTGTCGCGCTCGCGCGGGAAGGCTAGTCGTCGACGAAGGCCACGACGCGACACACGCAACCCTCGCCGCCGCGCCAGCGCCACGGGAACGCGCCCATCCGGACCCGGCGTCCGGCCACCTCGGCGATCTCGCCCCCGAGGTTCTCGAGCAAGGGCACGCCGTTCCGCGCGGTCAGGTAGTGGTTGTGGTCGAAGAGGCGCTCGGGGATGGCGGCCTCGGCCGGCTGGCCGGCCAGCTCCGCGTACTCGCGCAGCAGGTCCGGCCGCAGGTAGCGGACGCGCGTGCAGAGCGAATGATCGAGCGACGCGGTATCGGTGCCGATCCACTTCACCCGGTTCTTGATCAGGTACTCGATCACCTCGGGGCGCGGCCCGGGGTGGCGGTCGAAGTAGGTGACGTCGTCGCGACCCGGCTTGGTCCAGTTGTACTGGTCCCAGCCGTTGTAGAGGACCACGATGTCGCCCTCGCGGATCTCCTCGCCGCGGGGGAGGCACTCCAGGACCTCGTTCAGCGAGTAGAAGCTCCAGCGCCGCGCAATCGGGCGGAGGTCGACCACCAGGCCCGTGCCGAACAGCTCGTTGATGTCGATCTGGCCGAGGTCGCGGCCGGTCTCGCAGTAGTGGCTCGGGGCATCGATGTGCGTGCCCGTATGCATGTTGAGCGTCACCAGCAAGGTGCTCTTGCCGTCGCGGTGGTGGGTGGTGATGTCCGTCACCTGGATCGACTGGAACTGGGGCCACGTCGGCATGCGATCACCCCACGGCTGGGTGAGATCCACGAGCCTCATCCGGCCTCCTCCCGACCCGGGAGCCCCCCGGGGAGTGTGCGGCGCGCCAGAGGATAGCACGCCGGCGGCTCCCGGGAGCCCGGCCGCGGGAGGAACGCGACCTCAGGAGCCCGCGACGGAGACGTCTTCCAAAATTACCTGCTTGAAGACAGCCGGGTCGCCGAGGCGCTTTCTCGCATCAAGTATCTCGATGCCGGTCAGCCGGCCCTCCGAGTCATAGTCCGCGGCGATGCCCTCGGCGAGGTGCTTCGTGGTCACCGTGGTTTCCTTGAAGCGGATGTAGAGGGCGTCCACTTCCCGATCGTAAGTAATCCTCACTCGACACCCCCTCAGAAGTAGTAAGCGTACACGGTCACCACGACGATCTGGCGCGGCTCGTCCACGAAGACCGGCCGAACCTGCTTGGTTCCATAGTAGACGCGGTTCCAGGTCTGATGGAACGGAAAGTTCTGCCGGCATTCCAGCCGTCCCTGTTCGGCCGGCCTCCACTCGGCTGCTCGGATCGCCTCGATTACTTCGTCCTCACTGACACCCCGGAACCGGAGCTGTTGTCGAGCAAGACCCGAGAGGCGGGGGGGCTTCCCACTGGCCTCGCTCGATGGCGCCATCAGTTTACCGGGATCTCCTCCCTCCGATGATCCATCGGTCGGGGCCCGGGCGGAAGGAATTGGGCTTACAGGGTCCCGGCGGCCGGGACGGCTGCGATCTCGGGAGCGACCGCATCTGTCACACCCCGGCGCTATGCTCGGGCCGGAGAGAGGAGGTCCCATGGAACCACGGACGATGCGGCTGTCGCGCGACTTCGACGACGCAGTGGCCTACGCGCTGGACCGGCACCGGGGACAGATGCGCAAGGGGACGTCGATCCCCTACGTCGCGCACGTGCTGGCCGTCGCCGCCATCGCCTTCGAGCACGGGGCGACCGAGCAGGAGGCGATCGCCGCCGTGCTGCACGACACGGTGGAGGACGCCGGCGGCCGCCCGGTCCTCGACGAGATCCGGCGGCGGTACGGCGACGCGGTCGCCGACACGGTCGCGGCCTGCTCCGACGCGTTCACGCAGCCCAAGCCCCCGTGGGAAGAGCGCAAGCGCGCCCACGTGGCGCACCTCGCCACCGCGTCCCGCTCGACGGCCCTGGTCACGGCGGCCGACAAGCTCCACAACGCTCAGGCGATCCTCCGCGACTACCGGCAGGAGGGCGACCGCCTGTGGTCGCGCTTCAACGCCGGGCGCGACGAGATCCTCCGGTACCACCGCGCGGTCATCGATGCGATCCGCGAGAAGGCGCCCGCGCCCCTGCTCGAGGAGCTGGAACGCGTCGTCGGTGAGATCGAGAAGCTCGCGCTGGGCTGAAGCTATGCCGCCTCGGCCAGGTCAAGCAAGAAGTCCGCGCGAGGCCGGTCCGCCGGCGCGCACGGGCTTCCGCCCCTCCGCTACTCGCGGCGCAGCACCGGCAGCGGCTTCTCGCCGAGCAGGCGCCAGGTGGCCAGGCTCCCGACGGCCAGCGCCACGATGGTGGGCACGGCCACGCCGAGCGCGAGCGCCAGCGGCGCCAGCAGCAAGGGCGCGTCCAGCGCGAACGTGAGCACCACCCACGCCAGCACCGCGGCCAGCACGCTCCCGCCCACGCCGGCGGCCAGGCCGAGGCAGGCGTATTCCACGGCGAAGATGCGCGCCACCGCGCCCCGGGTGGCGCCGAGCGTGCGCAGGATGACCGACTCGGTCAGGCGCTGGTAACGGCTGGCGCCGAGCGCGCCCACGATGACCGCGAGCCCGGCCGCGATGGCGAAGAGCGCCATGACCCGCACGGCCACGGCCATCTGGTCGAGCAGCCGCCGCACCCGCTCCAGCACGTCGCGCACCGGGATGGCCGTCACGTTGGGAAGCGCGCGCACCACGGCGTCCTGCACGGCGGCCTCAGCATCCGGCGGCACCCGGACGGTGGCCACGTAGCTGGTGGGCGCGCCGTCGAGCGCGCCCGGCGAGAGGATGACGAAGAAGTTCGTGGTGAGCGTCTGCCAGTCGACCTGCCGGAGGCTCGTCACCTCCGCCTCGAGCCGCGCCCCCTGCACGTCGAAGGCGATGCGGCTGCCCACGCCGAGGCCGAGATCGCGCGCAGCCGTCTCCTCGACCGAGGCCCGGGGCCTGGCCGCCGCCCCGCCGTCGTTCCACCATGCGCCCGCGGTGACGACATTGCCGGCCGGCAGCTCGGCCGCCGCGGTGAGGACGTAGTCGCGCGTGTAGTACCAGACACGCTCGTGGCCCTCGGCCCGTTGCCGCTCGACGAGCGCCCGCGTGACGGGCTCGCCGTCCGCCGCCGCCAGCCGCGCGCGAACGACCGGCGTGAGGGCGGGCGTGGCGCCGGAGGCCTGGCGGACGACGCCCTCGAAGCGCCCGCGCTGCTCGGGCTGGATGTCCACGAAGAAGAACGAGGGCGCCTCGCGGCGGCGCTCGTGGTCGAGCCGGCGGCCGAGACTCGCCTCGAGCAGCCCCACTGCCACCAGCAGCATCACGCCGATCCCCAGGGCCACGACGACGCCGGCGCCGTGACCGCCGGGGCGCGCGAGGTTGGCCAGCCCCTGGCGCCACGCGAGCCAGGGCAGCCGCGGGCGCCGCCGGCCCAGCCAAGCCAGCGCGCGGGCCAGCGCCGCGAGCAGGACCAGCGCGGCGGCGACCGCGCCCAGGAAGACCAGGCCCACCGTGAGCGAGGCCGCCTGCCAGAGGACGAGCGCGCACGCGCCGGCCACGAGCGGCAGCGCGGCCAGCCATCGCCGCGGGACCCGGCGGGCGCCGGCGTCCACGTCGCGGCGGAGGAGGAGCCAGGGCGGCACTGAGCGATCACCCGACTGATCCCAGGCGTCCCGATCCACGTCGCGGCGGAGGAGGAGCCAGGGCGGCACCGCCCGCACCTCGCGGAGCGGCCAGAGCGCGATCAGCACGGTGAGGCCGGTGCCGATGCCCACGCCGCGGAGGAGCGCCCACGCGTCGGGCCGCGTGTCGAGCGCCAGGGGCACGAGGCCCGCCAGGAGGGCGCCCACCAGCGGGGCCAGCGCGGCGCCCAGCACGGCGCCCGCGAGGCTCCCGGCGAAACCGAGGCCCGCGGCCTGGACGAGGTAGGCGGCGAGCAGGAGCCGCGACGTCGCGCCCAGGCATTTGAGGATTGCGATCGTCTCTCGCTTGCGAGCCACGAACGCCCGCACCGCGGCGGCGACGCCGACGCCGCCCACCAGCAGGCTCGCGAGCCCGACGAGCCCCAGGTAACTCGCGAGCTGGGTGTAGAAGCGGCGCCAGCCCGGCCGGCTCTCGTCGAACGCGCTCACGCGGACGGCAGGATCGGTGAGGACGCCGGCGAGCGCGCTCCGGGCTGCGGCCGGCGCGAGGTCTGCGGGCAGGCGCAGCAGCGTGCGGTACTGGACGCGGCTGCCGAGCCGGATCAACCCGGCGCGATCGAGCGTCGGCGCGGCCACGAGGAGCCGCGGCCCGAGGGTGATGATCCGGCCGGCCCGGTCGGGCTCGCTCACGATCACGCCGCGGATCACGACGGCCGCGTCACCGACGAGCACCATGTCGCCCACGCCCACACCGAGGCGCGCCAGCAGCGTCTCGTCGGCCAGCGCCCCGCCGCCGGCCAGGAGCTCGGCGAGGGGCCGCGCCGGGCGCGTCTCGAGGCGGCCGTAGAGCGGGTAGCCCTCGCCCACCGCCTTCAGCTCGACCAGCAGCGTCGCCTCCCGGGCCGGATGCCGCGCCATCGCCGCCAGCTCACGCACATGGGCGACCGTGGCGCCCCGGGCCATCAGGTCCTCGACCGCCGCCTCGGCGGCGGCGTCGAGCGGGCGCGGTGAGCGCAGCTCGAGGTCGCCGCCCATGAGACTCTTGCCCTCGCGCGCGAGCGCCCGCTCGAGGCTCCCGGCGAAGCCGGTGACGGCCACCAGCGCGGCCACGCCCAGGGCCACGCAGGCGACGAGGACGACCAGGTGGCGCCAGCCGGCGCGCGTCTCGCGCCAGGCCAGGCGGAGGACGAGCGGGATCACGTCTGGGCGACGACCCGCCCGTCGCGGAGGGCGACGATACGCTCGGCGTGCCGGGCCAGCGCCTCGTCGTGGGTCACCAGCACGAGCGTGCTCTCGTGCTCGCGGTTGAGCGCGAGCAGGAGCTCGATGATCTGCGCCCCGGTGGCGGAGTCGAGGTTGCCGGTGGGCTCGTCGGCCAGGACGAGCCGCGGCCGCAGCGCCAGGGCCCGGGCGATCGCCACGCGCTGCTGCTCGCCGCCGGAGAGCTGGGCGGGGTAGTGCTCGGCGCGGTCGGCAAGCCCCACGGCCGCGAGGAGCTCGCGGGCCCGGTCGAGCGGGCGCGGCCGGCCGGCCAGCTCCAGCGGCAGCGCCACGTTCTCGAGCGCGGTGAGCGTCGGGATCAGGTGGTAGGACTGGAACACGAAGCCGATCCGGTCCCGGCGCAGGCGCGCCAGCGCGTCCTCGTCGAGCATGGTGATCTCCACGCCGTCCAGCACGATCGAGCCCGCCGTGGGCCGGTCGAGTCCGGCGATGAGCCCGAGCAGCGTGGACTTGCCGCTGCCGGAGGGCCCGGTGACCGCCACCATCTCGCGCGCGTCCACGTCGAGGCTCACGCCGTCGAGGATCGTCACCGCCCGCCCGCCACTGCGAAGCCGCATCACGAGGTCGCGCACCTGGAGCATCATCCGACCCATACTACACTTGGCCCGTGAGCCTGCCCCGGACCCTGGCCGTCGTCCTCGTGGCTCTGGTGCTCGCGGCGACCGCCGGCGCCGCGGCTGCCGCCGAGCGGGTGATCGTGGCCCTCGGCGACAGCCTCACCGCCGGCCTGGGCGTGGCGCCCGACGAGGCCTGGCCGGCCCTGCTCGGGGCGCGCCTCAGACGCGAGGGCTACCCCTACCGGGTCGTCAACGCCGGCGTGAGCGGCGACACGAGCGCCGGAGGGCTGGCCAGGCTCGACTGGGTGCTGCGCAACGATCCCGAGGTCGTCATCGTGGCGCTCGGGGCCAACGACGGCCTCCGCGGCCAGCCGGTGCGCGCGCTGCGCGCCAACCTGACGGCGATCGTGGAGCGCCTGCAGAAGCGCGGCGTGAAGGTGCTCCTGGCCGGCATGCGCTTGCCGCCCAACTACGGGGCGGCCTTCACCGGCGACTTCGCCGCCGTCTATGCGGACGTCGCCCGGCGGACGGGCGTGCCGCTGGTGCCCTTCCTGCTCGACAAGGTCGCCGCGGCTCCCGGGCTGAACCAGGCCGACGGCATCCACCCGAACGCGGCCGGCCACCGCGTCATCGCCGACCGCCTCTGGCCGCACCTGCGGCGGCTCGTGGGCGCCTTGCCCAAGCACTCGTGACCTCCTGGGACCTGGAGGCGCCGTTCCCCTGAGACCTTCCCTGTCACAGCCGGCGAGCATCGTAAGGCTTGCCGTCTTTCGAGACGGGACCACACAACAGGGGAGGAACCGATGCCCACAGTCGCCGACGTGAAGCCGCTCGACGAGATCCTCGCCGCCGTCACCCTGGGTGCGCCGCAGAAGACTAGCGGCTGGTCTGACTTCTGGAGCGGCGTGACTAATCGGATTGACAAGATGATCTACATCAAGAAGAGCTCCTGGCTGTTCCCAGCAGATCGTTAAAACCTCGCGGCGACGAACACCCGCCCACGTCGAGGCCTCGCCAGCCCACCAAGCCGGGTTGTCTCCAACTGCCGGCCGCCATCGCAAATCCCTCTCTCCGATGGGTCTGCAACTAGCCGTTAGACCAAGTGCGCTCGAAGCCATCGCCGACCGTCGCAAACGACATCTTTTTCGACGGATATGACGAACTGACTTCCTCATCCGCTACGTCGTCCTTCGCGAGCGCCGCACGGCACTCTGGATCGCGGCGTGGGCGCTCGCGACGTGGTGCTACAGCGCGTGTCGCGTCTTCCCGTACCTCTCGATCCGCTCCGCGGAGAAGCGCTGCGGGAAGAGCCGGCTGCTCGGGCTCTTGGCTCGCGTCTGCTTCAACGCATCGCCGGTGACGGCGCACCCGACGGCGGCCCAGCTCTACCGCTCGGCCGCCCGGACCGGCGGCGTCCAGCTTTTCGACGAGGTGGAGACGCTGGGGCGACCGGGACCGCTTCGACGCGCTGATCACGGTGCTGAACGTCGGCTTCGAGCGGGGCGGCGTGGTGACGCGGCTCGAGAAACGCGGCGAGCGCTTCGTGGAGGAGCCGTACGAGGTGTACGCGCCGCGCGTCCTGGCCGGGCATCGCCGGGCTCAAGGACACGCTCGAGGACCGGGCGCTGCCGCTCTTCATGCTCCGCAAGCGCCGGAACGAGCCCGTCGCACGCCTGAACCGCACGACCGGCACCGAAGCCCAGGCGCTCCGCGACCAGTGCGCGCTCGCCTGTCTCACGCACATCCAGAACATCCTCACGGCCCAGGATGGCGCGCCGGCCGTCCTCGAGCAGGAGGGCATCGACGATCGCGCGGTCGACCTCTGGTCGCCGCTCGTCGCGATCACCTTGGTCGCTGACGCCGAGGACGACGGGAGCCGCACCAGGCAGCTGCTCGACTTGGCCCGGAACCTGGGGATGGCCCGTGACGCCGACGCCGAGGCGGGGACCACGGCCCGGCTGCTGGAAGCGCTGGAGGCGCTCCGGGCGGAGCCGGGCGAGAGGCCCGCCCCGGCCGAGCTGCTCGGGGCCCTCCGGGCTCGTCCGGGGTGGGACTGGCTGAAGAGCACCCGCCGGCTCGCCGGCCTCCTGAACCCCCTCGGCATCGTCCGCCAGCAGGTCCGGGACGGCGATGGGCGCCGCTAGTGCTACCTCCTCCAGGCCGAGCAGCTCGCCGACCTCCGGGCCCGGTACGGCGGGGCGGCCGACACCGGAGAGGAGCCGGACGGCACTACGGTATCCACCTTTTCCGGCTCCAATCCGGTGACAACCGGTGCAAGCGGTGACAACCCGCATAAATAGCGGCGTGTCACCACTTCGTGCATCGAGCGCGAACGCTCAGTGCAGAAGCGGTGACAACCCGCATAAACACTGGCGTGCCACCGCTGTCACCGGTTGTCACCGGTTTCTGCACGAAAAAGCTGGAAGCCGGGGCCTCTCGTGGCCGACCTGAAGACCCGGATCGAGAGGCTGG
>Ga0209515_10006453_pt1 | contig 14600 bp, 13 predicted proteins | sample Subgroupgradi54m_FD_187454 | JGI IMG/M metagenome (GOLD analysis project Ga0209515, IMG submission 187454) | Subsurface groundwater microbial communities from S. Glens Falls, New York, USA - GMW60B uncontaminated upgradient, 5.4 m (SPAdes)... ...
TGGTTATTGGACAGAAGCGGTAAGACCTACAATCCATTTTCAAAGCGTCATATCGACGGTTTGAATCTTAATGGCACTGACCTGATTTATCACCTGGCCGAACTTGTTGGAGACATGCAGTTTGCTGCCCAAGGCTATGGGCACGTTATTGCAGCTATTGGCATTGCCAGCCCCGGGCCGTTAGAACCGGAGACGGGAGTGATAATCAACCCTCCTAACCTGACCGGATTAAAAAATGTTGAAGTTGTAAAATTGCTTCAACAGAAAACCGGCTGTCAAGTTTTCCTCATCAATGATGCCGATGCGGCTGTGCTTGGGGAAGCATGGCTTGGTTCGGCTCGAGGATTCAAAAATGTGGTGATGCTGACCCTTGGAACAGGTATCGGAAGCGGGATTATCGCCAACGGCCGTCTGCAAAGAGGCCGGGGAATGGGCGGCGAATGGGGACATACGACGATTTTCTTCGGCGACCAAAAACGGCTCTGTTCCTGCGGAAGATGGAATTGTCTTGAAGCATTCTGCGGAACCGAGGGCTTGTTCAAAACATACCGCCGCTTTTTTCCGTTGCATAGTTTCAGTCCGGTGGACACTTCTGAAGAGGTGTCCGAAAAAATGAGAGAAAACTGGAGGTCCGATCCTGTGTGGGAAAGAGTTTTTAGGATTTATTGCCGATGTCTCACCGAAGGAATTATCAACATAGTCAACGTTCATCATCCGGAGTGCATAGTTCTTGGCGGTGGAATCGCTCATTCGGATATCGTTGAACAGGTAAAAGAAAATCTTAAGACGCCGGCCGACTTGTATCCCAATCTGCCCTGGACGCCGTATAAATTAGAATCTCTTCTCGATGGTCTGGAAATTAGGCTCGCTGCTAATAAGCAATCCGGAATAATCGGCGCCGCCAAGCACGCCATGGACTGCGTGGATGCGGAAAGGCAACGACATGAAGTGGAACATGGGTTACCGTTATGATCGGTTATCTCGAAGTTCTTGGCGCGGTCAGTATCTGGGCGTTTTTCAATGGCATTCTGGTCAAGAATATTAAGACATCAGGCGCCGGAGTGGGAATGTGGACCGGTTTGGTCGGAGTCCTGCTTTTTCTGGCGTCTTATAATATCGGTATTGTTTTGGAAAATCTTACAAGACCTCAAGTCGTAGCATTAATTCACCTTGGCATCTTTGCCGCTTTGAATAATGCTTGTTATTATACGGCGCTTAAAAAGACCCAGGTCTATAACGCGGCTCTGTTTCATTATTTCGCTCCGATGCTGACGATTGTCTGGATATATTTCATTCCCCAATTTCGGAGCGCAATATATCCAATCGACTTGGCGGTTCTGGTAATAGGGTTCTTAGGAGTTTTGTGGATCGCCGCTCCTAATTTCAAAGGAGATCGTCGGTGGATGTATTTTGCCTCCGGTTCGGCGCTGTTCTACAGTTTAGAATTAGTTTTTTCAAGTTATGTTTCGGGTACACTGAACGTGTCTCCGAACACGTCTGCTTTTTTCAAGCTTCTTTTCCAGGCAACGCTCATGCCTGTGGCCGGACTGATTTTAAGGGAACCGTTGAAAGTGGAAAATCGTGAAGAAGCTAAAAAACTTATTTTTGGCGGAGTTCTGCTGTATCTTTCCTTTGTTTTGTTCTTCAGCGGAGCATCACAGGTCAGACCGCTCCACTTGGGGCTCTTAAGCTACGTTGACCGCATCGGCGCCATTTTCTTGGCTGCTATTTTCTTTAAAGAGAAAATTACCAGGAATGCCATGGTTGGCGGCATCTGCATTCTCGGAGCAAGTTTACTAGTTCTTTTTTTTCGATGAAAAAAACCGCCTGTGGCGGTTTTTACTTGGTCAGAAGTTCTTTGTGTTTTTCAAGGAGTTCTTTTGTTATTGTTTTGGTTTTGATTATTTCAGAGTAAGTCCAAGCGCTTGGTCGCAGAGACCTGGCAAGATTATCGTCTCTGTCTATTTTGATAAGTCCCATCTGGGAGAATCTGGCATCACCTGGCTCCCAGGTATCGGCAAGAGCCCAATATTGGTAGCCAATGACATTGGCGCCGTCCCTCAAGGCGTCATGGACGGCTTTCAAGTGGATAACTATAAATTCTTCCCGGAATTTATCGGAATCGTCATCAAGGCCGTTCTCTGTGATTATGATCGGTAAGTTTAGATCCTTGAATTTAATTATCATTTCATAAAGAGCTTGAGGATAGAACTCTTTTGGCCTACCTCCCTCGGCGTGCTTATCGGGATCCCATTCGATGGCGACCGGTTTGTCCTCGGTGAGCCATGGCACCATATTTTTCCATATTGATATATGCATCTTCAGTTTCGTCCGGCCGTAATAATTCAAGCCGATGAAATCTCGATCGGCGCTTCCGGCCATGTAATCAAAGAGCAAGGTGTTTACCGAGTTGAAAATATTATACGCAAACTGGTCGAGCGGCGAGTTTGGGTCGTTCGGATAGAAAGCTCCTGCGGCGGAAGCGAATCCGACCATGGTTTGCGTTTTGATATGCCCATCCATAATGCGGTGTATGGCCCTGTAAGCGAGCCGATGTCCATCCATGATGTGAGAGGTGACCAGAAGCAGTCGTTTGGTTCCGGCGGCATCTTGAAAGCCGGTTATAGATTTGAATGGCGGCCAGGCGCCTTTAGCATAGGGTATGGATATAACCAATTGGGGTTCGTTAAACGTAAGCCACCATTTGATTTTCAGCGGTATTCCCAGATTTTTGGCGATGAATTCGGCATAACTTTCGTAATATTTCGGAGCTTCGGGGTTTTCCCACCCGCCTTTGTCGGCGAACCATTTGGGAAGGGGGAAGTGGTTCAGGCATATCATTGGCTCAATGCCCTGCTTTTTCATGTAGGCGAAGATTTCTCTGTACTTGCGGACCATTTTCATGTCCCATTTGCCTTCTTCTGGTTCAAACCGGGACCATTCAAGCGACATTCTGTGAACTTGAATTCCAAGTTGGCCGGCTAGGTCAAAATCTTCTTTGTATCTGTTGAAAAAGTCGTTGCCAATTCCTGGTCCAACTTGCGGCGGTTTCATTTTCTGAACATAATCGTACCAACCCGATGCCTCGCTGATGCCGGTGGTTTGAAAATCAGAATACGCAGTCCCAAAAAAGAAGTTTTTTGGAAAATCAATATCTTCCGGAACGTAATTTTTATTTTCTGGTTTCTTTTTTACTTCAACCGCCTTTTTCTCCGATGATGTTTGGGAAGGAGGATGACTTCTGTTTATCTCATTTCTTTCTAATACAAAAGAAATGGTCATTACAGAACCACAGATAATAAAAGCAAAAAAGGCCAATCGCCAGATAACGAATTTTACCACTGCCACGACCTCTTTTTTAAAGTTCTACTCCAACCGAGAGCCGAGAAAATCAGGATGCCCGTTGACGAAACTTTTGGCATCCATCACTTTCCCGCCCTCAAGCTGGACCGACTTGAGAATAAGATAACCCGTTCCAGTTCTGATGGCAATGTCGTTGTCTATTTTTCTAACTGTTCCTGGCGCCAAACTCTCTACCTGTGGATTACCGACATCGCAAGTCGGTATGTTGATAACTTTGCCTTTCCATGTTGTCCATGTTCCGGGTTCGGGGTTTAAAGCGCGGACTTGATTGAATATTATTTCGCATGGCTGGTCCCAATTTATCCTTCCGTCTTTCCTTTGGAACATTTTTGTAAAAGTGGCCCGGCTGTGGTCCTGCTCTTTGGGTTTAATTTTGCCGCTTAAGTATCTCGGCAAGGTTTCAATGAGTAGTTTTGCTCCGAGTTCTGCCAACTCTTGGACAATTTCCGGGAAATACTTTTCACTTTTAATTTTAAACTTTTCACTTGCCAATATCGGGCCATGGTCAACTTCCGCATCTACCGCCATAATCGCAACACCTGTTTCTTTATCTCCATTGAGTATCGCGGTTTGGATAGGGGACGGGCCTCTGTATTTTGGCAAAAGGGAGGGATGAATGTTTAGGAATCTATGGGGCGGAATGTCTAAAAATTTTTGAGGAATTATTTTGCCGTAAGCGACAATGATGCAGATATCCGGTTTCAGGTTTTTGAATTCTTCAAAGACCGGCTCGTCTTTTTTCAACGATGACGGCTGAAATATTTTAACGTTGCGCTCCTTGGCAACTTGTTCTATTGGTCCTTTGCCGGTGAAGACGGCGGAGATAGTATACTCGTTATCAATAAGTGCTTTAAGCACCGGAACCGCAAATTCGGGAGTACCAAAAAATACAATTTTTAAATCACTTTTGTTCATTAAATCTGTCTTTGATGACCAAGCCGTTTAAATGGTCGGTTTCATGCTGAAGAACTCTTGCTAAGAATCCTCTGGTTTTTAGTTTAATTTTTTTGCCGTTTTCATCAACGGCTTTTATTTTAATTTTTTTTGGGCGCTTGATCTGCGCAGCGTATCCGGGTATGGACAGACACCCTTCTTCCATCTCGTCTTGGGCTTTGGAATACTCCGTGATCTCTGGGTTGAAAAAGACCCCCGGCACATTATTCTCGGCTGCCAATTTTTTGTCAATTACAAAAACACTTAGGTCCCTATTTATCTGATTCGCCGCAAGTCCAACACCTTCGTTCTCTTTCATGGTCTTCTTCATATCTAAAACCAGCTCTTTAAACAAGCCGTTTTTGATTTCTTTCAAACTGGCCATCTCCATCTTCTTAGCCAGTATTTTATTTGGAATTTTTATTATTTCCACTCCGATAGTATGCTAAATAATTGACCTCGGGTCAACGTCAATTGACCAGTTTGATGGAACGTACTTTAGAATATCTCTGATTTCTTCCAGACCGGGAAGTATTTTTAGGATTATGTTAAAAGCGAAAAGACCTCTTTCTTTTTCAACGAACGAAGGGTGGGAGTCAATCAGTTTAACTTTTTGGTCTAGTTTCATTCGGGCTATCGCCATTTTTAATTTTTCGCTTAAAATTCTGGCTTCATAGGCCGCTTTATTGCGGTCTTTGTGTCTGAATGTCAATTTCACCAGCCGTGAATATGGAGGATAGGAAAATATTTTTCTTATTCCCAACTCTTTATCGTAGAATTGCTTGTAATTTCCCTGGCTGGCGGTCATGATGGCCTGATTCTCTGGATTATAAGTTTGAATTATCATATTTTTAGGTTGAAAATCCAGCAATTTTTCTATCTGATAAAATAATCTTTCTTCAGTCCGGAAGTCGGGGACATTTATTAAACTGTCCGCATTCAAAACGGCAATTAGGTCGAAATTCTGGGTATAGCGGTGGCTGAATATCATTTGGGTCGCAATAATAACAGATGTCCTTGGCTTCGCCATTTCTTCTACTATTTCCTGTTCCTCGGTCTCATTCCTCACTACGTCGGCATCAAGTATCAAAACAGGAATTTTTCCAACCCCGTTGTATTCCATTAATTTCTGTACTTCCTCGTATATTTTTTGGGTGCCGGCCGGGCCGACAGTCTTGAGCTTGAGACCGTTGCAACTGGGGCAATTCTCAGGCATCTTTACGTTACGCAAACAATGATGGCACATCAGAATAAGATCTGTGGTCTTGTGAACCCGGAAAGCTGCGCCGCAATCCTTGCACTTAACGGCGTATCCGCAGTTCTGGCAGACAAGGACACCCGAGTGGCCTCGCCGTGGTGAAAAAATTAAAATCTTCTTATTTTGATTTGACGGGTTTACCCCGTTAGAGGTAAGAAGTCCAAGACTTCTGCCCGGCTCTGCGGTACCTCTAACGGGGTTTATCAAAGCCAAAAACTGGTTTTTAAGTTCCCGACTGAACATAGAAAAATTTCCGATCTTTATTTCGCCTATCATATTAACTACTTTCAGCGGCTCTCTGGCTTTTGTTTTGTCGAGCAGGTCGTATTCTTTATTGTTCAGATGATAGTAATTTTCAACTCCGGTGACGGGGGAGACAAAAATAATTTTGGCTCCGTTAAGACCGGCTATCATTCCGGCCAGGTCCGGAGTGTTGTATTTGGGAGTCATGTCGGATTTGTAGAATTCGTGGAGAACATCATTCACGACGAGAAGCCTCAAATTTTTAAAAGGCGCAAAGAGCGCCTGTCTTGTGCCGAGGATTATATCGGCTTGGCCGGAGGCAATTTTTTTCCAGGCCTCGTAAAGTTTTTTATTATTAAGTCCGGAGTGGATTTTTACTACTTCATAATTTAGGGACAGGTCTTCGTAGAAATATTGGAGAGTAGAAGTGTCGGGAACAATAAAGACGACTTGGCCGAGCTCTTCTGTCGACTTCCTGATGAAGGGAAGGACATTGGCTAATGTTTCTTTGGCGTTGGATAAAAGAAATAATGATTTGGCGAGGCGACGCCTTGACAGAAGCAAGGCGTCGCCTTGCGGGGAGCCTTGTTGGGAGTTCTGTAGAGATATTTCATAACCTTTCTTGAGAAAAAATGAAGGCAAGACGGTTTTCAGACAGTATCCCAAAGGCGCATAGTAATACCGGGACATCCAAAGGGCTATCTTGAACTGATAACTGCTTATCTGCGGTGCCTCGCTGATGACATTGGAAATTTTCTTTAATTGAAAACCGGTTTTTTTCAGCAGAATTTTTTGGTTTTCAAGGGGAGTTGAAGCTACCACGGCGGCCGTGACTTTGCGGTTGCCGAACGGTATCTCCACGATGGCTCCTTTCTCCAATTTTTTATTAAAAAAATAGCTCAATAGTTGAGGCACGCTGGACGGTAGAATAGTCAATGGTATAACTTCTATGATATACATCCCGTTAGAAGTAGCCTCGCCGAGGTCCTACGGACTCGCGCCTTTGGCGCGAGCGAGACTTCTAACGGGATACATAAAAATCCTGGAATAGGGATTATAATTAAGGTATACTAAAGAACATGAAAGTTAAAGTCCGCATAGCCCCATCACCAACGGGATTTTTGCATATAGGCACTGCGCAATCGGCGCTTTATAATTGGTTGTTTGCCCGGAAAAATGACGGTGAATTTTATTTGCGTATCGAAGACACCGACAAAGCTCGCTCTACCAAAGAATCAGAACAAAACATTGTAGATGCGTTAACGTGGCTTGGTCTAATGTGGGACGGCAACGCCACTCGCTCAAGTGACAATTTATCTCGGTATCATAATCTGCTGGAGCAATTATTAAAAGAAGGGAAAGCGTTCTATTGTCACCATACTCAAGAAGAGCTGGAGGCTGAACGGAAAGACCAAGAAGCTAAAAAAGAAGCGCCCCGCCACGTTTGTGCACATAAGAATACCGAAAAAGGGAAAGAGGCAGGAGGCATTATTCGGTTAGCAGTTGACGAACACTCAAACCGTATTATTGTTTTTGATGATCAAATTCGGGGCCGAGTAGAATTTAAACAATCTCTACTTGGCAACTTTAGTATTGCCCGGACCATTAACGATGCTCTCTACCACTTCGCGGTTGTGGTGGACGATGCAGATATGGAGATAACCCATGTTCTTCGAGGGGAAGATCATCTTTCAAATACGCCTAAACATATTTTAATCTACGAAGCATTGGGATTTCCGACTCCATTTTTTGCACACCTGCCGTTAATCTTAGCCCCGGACAGGTCAAAATTATCAAAGCGACATGGCGACGTTGCCGCAACATCATTAAAAAAGGATTATTTACCCGAAGCTATAATCAATTTTCTCGGCGGGCTTTCATATACATTCAGCAAAGAAATTCTGAATAAAGAAGAAATGATAGGTGAGTTTGAACTTTCCAAAGTTCATAAATCAGGGGCAATATTCGATATTAAGAAATTGAATTGGATAAATTCTCAATATGTTAAAAAATTATCGCCGGAGGAATTCAAGAAAACAGTGGGAATGCCGGAAATCCTGGATGCCGCCGTGCCGTTGATCACGGAAAGATTGGAAAAATTGAGCGATGTAAATAGTTTCGATTATTTCTGGAAAGAACCGGAATATGATAAAGAACTTTTGATTTGGAAAAATTCCAGCGCGGGAGATGTTAAAAATTCTTTGGAAGAGTCAAAAACAATAGTTGGAGAAAATAAAAACAGCGAAGAGATTCGAACGGCCCTTGATAAATTGGGCCAAAAACTTGGAAACAGGGGACTGGCCTACTGGCCATTGAGAGTCGCCTTAACCGGCAAAGAAAAATCCCCCGACCCGGTGGATATCGCAGTGGTTCTAAAAAAGGAAGAAGTTTTAAAAAGGATTGATGCGGCAATACAAAAACTCTGCAGTTAAAAATTAAAAGTGAAAAGTGAAAAATTACAGGTTAAAATTAAAAATTTTTAATTTTGGATTGTCATTTTGCATTTTGATTTTTGCATTTTACATTTTCGGCGCTTTCAGCGCCGTGGCCCAGACCGATGAGGAAAAAATAGCCGATCTGAAGGCCCAGATTCAGGCGCTTGAACAGCAGGCCCAGCAGTACCGGGGCACCATTGCCGAGACGCAGGCCGAGGCCACTACGCTGAAGAACCAGATTGCCAATCTCAAGGGACAAATTACGGCATTAAAGACGCAGATCTTGCTGACCGGAAAAAAAATAGACAAGACGAAGATAGAGATAAATGACACGCAAAATAATATTTTTGATACTCAAGAAAAGGTGAATAAGCAAAAAAACAGCATCGGCCAGCTGATCTTATTCCTTGACCGCAGAGACAAGAACAACCTTTTGGGGATTTTATTGAAGAATAATAATTTGTCGGATTATTTCCGGCAAGAGCAATCCGCCATAACAGTAAACGCTAATTTGATGAGTTTGGTTGATAATTTGCAGAGTACCGAAAATGAATTAAACAAGCACAAAAATAATTTGGAGGGAAAGAAGAACGACCTTGAGTCGTTGAAGCGGCAGCAAAACGCCCAGAAGACCTCCTTAGACCGGGTAACGCAAAGCAAAGACCAATTACTTCAGCAAACAAAAGGCCAGGAGGCCGAATATCAAAAAATGCTCACTGACGTTGAACGCCAAGAATCTAACTTTTTCAACCAATTAAGAGAACTGGAAACCCATGTCATTCAGGGCGGTTTGTATATTGTGCATATAACGGCATCCCCGTTGCCTAAAAAGGGGACAAAATTATTCCAATGGCCGGAGGAATCGTATAGGATAACGCAAGGATATGGATGCACCAGATATGCGCGCTGCGGCCGCTCCAGAGGGCCCTATGGCGGGGCGCCTCATAACGGAATCGATATGGCGGCAGGGTATGGAAGCCCCATCAAGGCCATAGCCGACGGCCAGATAATCGCCAACGGAAAGAACGACGGCTGGGGAAACTGGGTGGCGATCCAGCACCCCAATCAGTATAATCTGGTGAGCATTTATTCCCACATGAGCGCATTATCGTTTCTGCAGGTCGGAACGCAGGTTTACGCCGGCCAGGTGATCGGCTACGAAGGCAATACCGGCAATGCCGAGGGTTCGCATCTTCACTTGAGTATCTATAAAGATTTTTTCACTTATATTAACGAGAAGAAAGACCAGCTCTATTTTAATTATTTTGAGGGGTCAATAAATCCGCTTGACTATTTGTAAATTATAAAATTAATCATGACTAAAATATTAATTCTCGGCGGGGGATTCGGAGGCATAAGGTGCGCTTTGGACTTGTCCCGATTGCTTCACAATCGAGGATCCTCGATTCCTTTGGAATCGGGAGATAAAAAATTTAAGGGTCAAGTCCAGATCACTTTGGTGGACAGGAATAGTTATCACCTTTTTTTACCATCTCTTTACGAGGTCGCCTCGGCTTACGGTGTTAAAAAAGATCGTTTTGAGGTAAAAATGCGGAAAACGATCTGCATACCTTACGGAAGTATTTTTAAAGGCAAAAATATAGATTTTATTCAAGCAGAGGTATCCACTGTTGATTTGAAAGCGAGGAACGTGAGAACAAAAGGCGGCGAGATTTTGTTTTACGATTATTTGGTGGTCGCTCTTGGGAGCCAGACCGCAGATTTTGGGATTCCGGGGGTAAAAGAGTATGCTTATCAGTTCAAGAACATAGAAGATGCCATAGCGGTCAATGAAAAAATAGAAAAATTAACTAAAAAAACGGTTTCGGGAGAGAAGATAGACCCGCTCAAGATTTTAATCGGCGGCGCAGGATTTACGGGAATAGAATTGGCGGCTGAACTTTCATGTTGCATCAAAAAAATGGCGAATAATTACAATATAAAAGAGAAATATTTCCAAGTTACACTGATAGAAGCCGGTCCCAAGATATTGCCAATGGTTTCCAACAGCGAAAGAAAGATAATTTCCAAACGTTTGACCGAACTTGGCGTGGTATTGATGGAAAATTCTCCTATTGAAGAAGTAGGGGCTGACTTCGTGAAACTGAAAAGCGGCCAGACACTGGAAGGGGATATTGTTGTTTGGACGGCGGGCATAAAAGCAAACGAATTTTTAAGAAATGTTGTCGGACTGCCCCTGACCGATCAAGGCAAGGTCATGATAGACGATAATTTGCAGGTCCAGGGTTGGAAAAATGTTTTCGCGGTAGGGGACAATCAGGAGTTTGTTGATCCCAAGACCCAAAAACCAGTTCCGGCGCTGGCCTATACAGCAGTTGACCAAGGTAAAGTGGTGGCGGGAAATATCTTTAACCATATGTATGGAAAAAAATTGAAACCCTACAAACCTTTTTACGGAATTTGGATCGCTCCGGTGGGGGGGAAGTTCGCTTTAGCCCACTTGTGGGGCGGGTGGGGTATAAGTGGATTTACGGGTTGGTTAGTCAGAGAATTGGTTGACTTGAGATACCTTATTTCCATCCTTTCCTTGGGAGAGGCCCTCTCTATTTTCTGGCAGGAGATGACCATGTTCACTAAAAACGACTAATAAGTTAAGCACAGCCCACAGAAAGGGCTGTGGTATATAATTAGTAGGTAAGATAAAGGTTTGTATTGACACATGGATAAAACGTGGTTTAGTAATAATTTAGGCACGGTAGGGAAGTGGGGAGGCGGCAGTTTTCTATTTGGGATGATTATTACGTCTTTTGTATTCGGACAAAATCTTCCTTTGCGGGCTTATATATTGAACCCGGTATTTTCGAGCCATCAAGCAACCGAATTGAAACTCAATTATAATCCAATCAGTAAGATAAACGACATTACTGCGCCGGTGAACAAGCAGAACATGGATTTTAGCAAATTCTTTAGTTCAAGCAGGGTCTCTTCAAATGATATTATGAGTTTCTTGAAAGAGGCGGCGGTAACCGCAATCAACTTAACTTTATTGGTAATAAGTATAACCGCCCAAGTACTCAAAGGCATTCTTAGCGTCTTTAAGCAGTAAGAAGCTCAAAGGAAGGGCTTTTCAGCAAAGATAAGGTCGTACAACCTACATTGTGCGACTGTCTTTGTAATACAACGGCCCAATCCCCGACCCATGTACTGTTTCAGAAGCGGGGTCAATATTGTCATTAATAAACAGAACATTTAAAATATATAAGCTATGTTAAGCTCTCCTAAACTTATTTTTGATATAGAAACTGTAGGCGTTGATTTTAATTCCTTAGATAATAAGTCCAAAGAATTTTTGCTTTTTTATGCCGAGGACGAGGATGAGAAAAGAAAGATCAAGGAAGAGCTTGGATTCTCCCCCCTTACGGGCGAGGTAGTGGCAATAGGGATATTGAATCCCGATACGGATAAAGGCGCTGTATATTTTCAGGTGGGAAAAAAGAAAATGGAAAAAATGGAGGATAATGATGTTCAATACATTCCATGTTCATCGGAGAAAGAAGTTTTGGAGCATTTTTGGGAATCGGCAACTCATTACAATCAATTTATTACTTTTAATGGCCACGCTTTTGATTGTCCTTTCGTGATGATCCGCTCGGCTATTTTAAAAATTAAACCGACAAAAGTGCTCATGCATAATCGGTACTGGGCAGACGGGCCACATTTTGATCTATATGACCGGCTAACTAATTTCGGAGCGGTAAGATTCAAAAGAAATCTTCACATGTGGTGTCAGGCGTTCGGCATATCCAGTCCTAAAGCAAAAGGCATCAGCGGAGACGACGTAGCGCGCTTGTTTAAAGAAAAAGAATATTTAAAAATAGCGAAGTATTGTTTTGACGACATTAAAGCGACGAAAGAGCTGTATCGATATTGGGAAAAATATCTTAACGGTAAGTAATATGTCTAATTGGTATTCAAATGTAGATAGTTTTAAAGAAGGCAACGGTTATACCATAGACGGGATTTGGTATCCGAGGGTTACCTCCATTGTTTCAATAAAAGCCAAACCGGCTCTTTATATGTTTTACGCTGGACTGCCTGACTACAAGACCGGGGAGGCCATTAAATCTAAGTCGGCAGAGGAAGGGACGATGCTCCACGAAACGGTTGAGGCCATCATGAGAAAAGAACCTATCGTAATCCCCGACCAGGTAAAACCGGCAACAGAGGCATTTTTAGATTTTTATAAAAAGAACGAATTGATTGCCCATAGGATTGAAGAAAGAGTTGTATCAAAAAAACACCACTTTGCGGGAACGATGGATGTTTTGGCCGAGCTAAATGGTGTTCTGGGTGTTTTGGATATCAAGACCTCAATGGCGATATACCGCGATTATAGTATGCAGACATCGGCTTACATTGAAGCGTTAAGCGAAGATAAAACCCTCCCTCCCCTAACCCGCTGGATATTGCGGCTTGATCAATCGAAGCATTGCCTGAAATGTCCGGCAACATTAAGAGACAAAGGTGGCCGGGAAAAAATACGCGGTGAGAAAGTAAAATGCGAGCACGAATGGAGCCCGATGAAGGGCGAAGTTGAGCTTAAAGAATTAAATACCTTTGACTCCGACATCAAGGCCTTCCTGGCCTGCAAATCTCTATGGGAGTGGGAAAATGAATATTGGTTGAAGAAAATAAGATAGTGATAAGCAAAGCCAGCTATTTTCTAACCCTTGGCTTTCTTCGGACAAATGCTTAAATTAATCTCAATTTGCTTAACAAATTTATAGCATCCGTTCCTCCCAAGGGGATTTTCCGGCTAAAATTTGTTGAATTAAGCAAATTATCAATCAATTTAAGTATTGTGTAGGCCTCGAAACCAAATGGTTATAAAATACCCGGCTTCGCTTCTCTCACTCGACGAGGACGGTCCTTGTTTTAGCCCCACAACTTTTTTAGCTTGCAATCTCAAAAATCTTTTTCACAAAAGATGTTCTTGCGTAAAACGCACGACTAATCGAACCATGACCGGGCCCTTTTGTTCTTGCTTGTATCCATTTTCCGTCTTTGCCCGTCAAAGCGCCAAAACCTTCTGTAATTAACTTGTTGCGGATGAAATCATAATCGGCTTTGATTTCCTTTATCAATTCGTCATCCTCTGCAAAATCCAGGCTCGTTACCTTGATCAACTTTGCTTCTTCAGAATTTGTGCCGTTCCATTGGACCGCACAAAAAACAATAGTTTTGAGCTTTGCCCAACAATGACTTTCAAAAAATGAATGGGCTCTCAATTCTTCGGGATTGATCATTGTTATTGCCATTGTTTCTTTTGGCATAAGTTTTTTCCCCACATAGCGGAATGCGACTGACTTTAACTCGTAAGTAAGCCCATTCGGGGCTTTTGATACATTGGTTTGAAGTCCTGCCAAGCGTTCTAAAACAAGACCTTTCCATCCTTTGTTTTGCTTTCCGGTTTCGTAAGTCGTAATGCCGTGTTCCAAAGCCAATTTTCGTAAATCTTGGCCGATGTACTTCTTCAAATTTTTTATTGCAACTGCGCGAGTGATAATTTTCATAAATTTATTCGCACAAATTTAACTCTATAGAATGTGGTTTTCTGTTTTTCATAAGATATTTGTTCGCATTACTCCCAAGTAAGACAATAGCATCATAACTCATGCTTTTCGCCTTTTGATACATTTTTGAATCGAGCTGGATTCTTCGTTTATACCAATCTTTACGATCGTCTAGGATGAAAGGATATAATTTTTTATAATCCACTGGAAATAAAACCTTGAGAATATTTATTTCCGAAGTCCCATATACTGGGTTTGAAATTTTTATTTTTTCTGAAATATCATTCGGTCTGCCATAAAAACCTGCTTGTGTATATGTTGATGCAAAAAATTTACCTCGTTTTTTATAAGCATTAGGATCCCCGGGTGTTACATGCCACCATAGCGATTGATTTATCTTATTGATGAGAATTTCTTTAAGTTTTGTTTTCATACTTTTTAGCAAATTTATTTCTTAAATTGCGATCCAATTCCTCAAATCGCTTTATTGATACGTCCAAATACTTTGGTTCGGTATCAACACCGATAAAATGTCGCCCCAAAAGATAGGCCGCGATTCCGGTTGTTGAGCTTCCTGTAAACGGATCAAAAATTAAACCACCTTTATTAGTTGAGGCAAGCACAATTCTTTTTAGCAAATCTTCCGGTTTTTGTGTAGGGTGCTTGCCAAATTTCTTTTCTACAGTTTTCGGCGTTCCCATCGCCCAAACCGAACGCATTTGCAGTCCGGGCTTCTTTAGCTGATCTTCTGGCCAGTTGCCGTTTTTCATTAAATCATAATTGAAAATATGTTTTGCCTCTTTATCTTTGCGCGCCCAAATCAAAGTTTCGTGG
>Ga0209515_10006454_pt1 | contig 14598 bp, 2 predicted proteins | sample Subgroupgradi54m_FD_187454 | JGI IMG/M metagenome (GOLD analysis project Ga0209515, IMG submission 187454) | Subsurface groundwater microbial communities from S. Glens Falls, New York, USA - GMW60B uncontaminated upgradient, 5.4 m (SPAdes)... ...
ATTTCTAAGAAAACCATATTATGGATTAGTGTTGTACTTACATTCTTCGTAGGGATAGCCAGCTGGTACACCGCTCCGAATATTTCGTTAAAGCTGTTTTATATTCTGCTTATAGGGACGACAACATGGTATTCGGGGAAGAACGCGGGCGTAACAATCGCTATCTTGAGTCTGTTGATGTGGTTAATTCATCTCGAAATGTGGGAAGAATTTCCGCTTTGGGTAGGTATTTGGGGAACAATAGAACGAGTTCTCATTTATGGCGCAACGGTAGTATTAATTGATTTAATCCGAGCACAGTATGCTACCAGACTTCAACGTACAGAGGAGCGTTATGCAAAAATTATTGAAAGCGCAATAGAGGGAATAATAGCGGTTGATGAAGAGAATATTATACGTTTCATGAATTCGCATGGGGTAAGTCTTCTCGGGTATTCGCTTTCTGAAATCAATGGAATGAATATACTGGCATTAAGCCGCGATCAGGAATCACGCGTACTGCTTGAACGTATGTCGGCTGAATCTAACCACGAGTTTTGTCCGTGCGAGATTCAGCTAACACGGAAAGATGGAAATGCGTTGTGGCTTCTTGTTACTGCAACATCATCAAACAACCAAGAAGAGAGGACAAAGGAGACAGTTCTTCTTCTTACCGATATTTCGGAGCGTAAAAGAGCGGAAGAGGAATTGGAACGAAGATATGAACAAATCTCTGCAATGCAGAGGTTATGGTTTGGTCTTGCAGAATCACTTAATCTGGATCAGCGATTGCAAAATGCTTTGAAGATAGTTGTTCAAGTAACAAAGTTCGATGGAGGATTGATTTACCTTACCGACGAATCGCAGGCGGAACTTATTGTACAATATGTACAGGGGATCTCCGATGAATTTCTTCAACGTGTTCGCCGGTGGAAAGTAGGCGAAGGAAATATCGGAATTTCAGTTTCAACGGGTAAGGCGATATTTATTGATGAAGCGGAGGACGATCTAATTTTTAATAAAGAACTTCGCGCGATCGAAAATATTCATGGGTTTGCCGCTATCCCCCTTGCATCGAAAGAACGATTGCTGGGAGTATTGTGTATTGTTCACCGTCAACCATACATATTTTCGGAAGAGACGAAGATGATGTTGCAAACGTTCGGACGACAGATTGGTTTTGCGATAGAGAATTCAAAGTTATATCTCGCGGCGCGCGAGCGTGAACGAGAATTACGTGAGATGTCGTTAGTGATGGTGCGTTTACAGGAAGAAGAGCGCAAACGATTTGCTCGTGAAATTCATGATGGGTTAAGTCAGGTGTTGACCGTTTTGAAGATAAATACCGAACTTACAATCAAATATTTCAATGAGCATCAGGAGAAAGCTACACAGTATTTACAGGAGGTTCTTACCTTAGCAAATGAAGCTGAAATAGAGGCAAAACGTCTTGCGAACGACCTTAGACCTGCAATTCTTGATGATTTTGGGTTAAAAGCGGCAATTAAACTTCATGCTACGAATTATGAACGCCGTACCGGTATTACCATAGATCTCAATTTGCCGTTTTACGAAATCCGTTTTGATCCAACAATTGAAACAAGCGTGTTTAGAATTGTGCAAGAACTTTTAGCAAATGTTGCCAAGCATGCTCAGGCGACAAAAGTAACAATTCAGTTTCTTGTTCGCGAGGGGTTGCTTGCACTCATTGTTTCGGATAACGGGAAGGGATTCGATTCTATGCATATAGATGATAGAGAGAAAACACTTCATCACGGATTGCGTAACATGCGCGAGCGGGTGGAATTTTTTGGCGGGACATTTCGTGTTGAATCGGTAAAAGGACGGGGTAGTGAAATTCTTATGGAGATTCCTATCAGAGATACTCTGCGTCATCTTCCCGATCAACAGGAGCAAGTGGGCGAACAGATTCATTAGCAGATGTTCCGCACAACTGATGTTTGGCTTGAAAATTCTAATATCTAATTTCGAAATTCTAAATCCCAAGGGGATCCCTTCGGGACACATACAAAACACTAATACCAAAACAGGCACTTAGAAGATGAATTCAATTTATCAATCAACCTTAGTTTTGCGTGACATCGGTTACTAACATTTGTGTATGAACAAACCCTCAAAAATAAAAATCCTTATTGTTGACGACCATAATGTGGTTCGTTCGGGTATTGCCGCGTTGCTCAACAACCAACCCGATATTGAAGTTGTCGGGGAGGCTTCGGATGGTCTTGATGCAATAGAAAAAGTGAAGAAGTTGCAACCGAACATTGTCCTTATTGATATTAGTATGCCGGGATTGAATGGTATAGATGCAACATATCGAATCAGGAAGAACGAAGAGGGTATAAAAGTTCTCATTCTGACCCAGTACGATAACGAGGAGTATATTAAACGCGCTCTTCAATGCGGTGCAAGCGGCTATTTGCTTAAAAATTCTCTTGCTACCGATTTGCTCCATGCAATCCGGTCGGTTCATGCCGGGGATTTGTTTTTTACCCCTTCGGTATCTAAAATTATTATTGATTCGTTCGTAAAACAGCCCACTCAGGAGGTAAAACTGAAAGAAGTGGAGCTGACGCCCCGTGAACGGGAAATTTTGCAATTAATTGCCGAGGGTAATACTAACCATTCCATCGCCGATAAGTTGTTTATCAGCATCAGGACAGTTGAATTTCATCGGGCTAACATTATAGAGAAACTTAACGCTCATGATGTTGCCAGCCTTGTAAAGTATGCGATACAAAAGGGGTTGGTGAAGGTGGATTTGTAGGGAAGGGAATGGGGTGTTTGAGGCAATGCTGTCAGGTTAAGAAGATTTGCAGATAAATTCTAGAAGGTTATTACTCAATACCAATAACTATTGTTAAACTAGAAGGCTTACAATGTATATTACATAACCCGCATAACCATAAATGGTCACACTATTTCGAATAAAGCCCGATAAATCGGACTAGAGAAGTCAGTCTCGTTACGTGCGTTGCTTAACCTGACCGCATTGGGGGTTTGATGTGGTTTTTTTGTTCTTTTGTTGGTGTTCAAGTGCCATGGAAATGGTCCATGGCACCCCAGAAAAAGAGAACTCTTAACCTGACAGCATTACAGAAAAACGTAACCGTATCCCAAAGGGATGGAGACTGTGTAAAAAGTCGAGATGACAATGGTTATAAAGTTCTATGTGATGCCTAAGCACGAAAATATTGATACTAATTGTTAAAGTGAGAAAATGTGAAACTGTGGATAGAACATTCAACAGCTTTGTAGAACATGTACTAAAGTTTTCGTCCCTTTGATGGAAAGAACTCGTTTGATGTTATACGTTAAATTCATTAATGTTGCTTCAATTGCGATTTTTTCGAGACCACGTAAAAGAAATGACCCATACCCCCAGATGCGTTTGAGCGTTCCAAAGGGATGCTCAACAAGCGCTTTACGCCGCTTGATAAGTTCGGGGTGATTCTTCAGGCGTTCTTTTAAGTGATCAAGTGTTGCCTCATGTTCCCATCTGTGGACGTACCGTCCATGGGCTTTTGAGGTTGTACAAAACTTACGTGCCTGACATTTGGTGCAGCTATCGGTACGATAGATATAGATCAGTCGTTGATCATTTGTTTTCTGTTTTCGAGAATAGCGGTGAAGCATTTGTCCTTCAGGGCAGCAATAGGTATCGGTGTTAGAATGATACTGGAATTGGTGATGCAGATACTCCGAGGTTGGAACATTGGTTTCCTTTGATACTTTTTGTTCCGGGATAGGGACATAGGTAATAATGTTGTTATCTTCACATACTTTGAGTTCAACCGAATCGTAGAACCCTGCATCGGCACAAGCGGTAATGGTTTCGACGCCAAGTGTGGTTTTGGCTTTGATAGCAATTGAAGAAAGGTGATTATTGTCCGCTGCATCGTGAGTCACGTCATAGTCAACAATGAGTAAATGCTTTGCATCAGTGACAATATGCATTCGATAAGCGGGTTCAATTCCCTGACGGTCTTTGATAAGACGACAGTCGGGGTCGGTTAATGAACTATATTCTTCACCGGTGTTCTCAAGCTCAGTTTTAGCTGTTTCAAACTTGGTTGTTTGTTGTTTGAGAAATTCGATTTTGTTGTGTAGTTCCTCCTTGGTAAGTTGGATCGAAGACTCCGCTTCCAAGCGATCATCGGCGCTATCATTTTCATCAAGGAGATGAAGATACCGTGTAATGGATTCATTGATATGGGCAATACTTTTTTCCAATCCCTTGGTGTCCTTCACTCGATCACGGGCATTTTGGGCTTTAAATTTAGAGCTATCAATGGCAATAAGTTCGTTTCCAAACAGATTCATTGTTTTGCAAAGTTGAATAAACTCCTTGAAGACGAGACGAAGTGGCTCTGCATTATTCTTCCGGAAATCGGATATGGTTTTATGGTCCGGTGAGAGTTTCTTTAGCAACCAGAACAATTCAAGGTTCCGGGTCGTTTCTCGTTCCAAGAGACGGCTGGAACGAATACGGTTGAGAAGCCCATAGACATAGAGTTTTAATGGATCTTTGGGATTATACGGCGGACGCCCTGTCTCGGCTATCATTGCATGTTCAAATCCAAGAGCGACCATATCAAGATGGTCGACAAAGGCATCAATAAACCGAACGGGATTTTCTTCGGTAATGTAATCGTCAACGGACTCTGGGAACAATGTTATTTGTTCTCGGGGAACACCTGTAATATGTTGCATAAAGTAATTACGTAATGAAAGTTAGAAATGTCGATGATAGAACCATATTTTTAATAAAAATGTTCCGACTTTTTACACAGTCTCGATGCCTTTGGCAAAGGTTGCGCCTACCGTTCAATCGTTTTGTAGTTGCATGTGAACCAAACATCTAAAAATAGAGATGCCGATCTGGTGATCGGCTACTACAACCAGAGGAAGCGCACCCCGTAGTACTACGGGGTTAAAATCTCGTAGCTGTTTTTCTTACAAGTGTGTTGCTTTTTTCACGAAATAATGGTAGAATCCAAGCGGTAAAATTTGTAACTGAAAAAAAGTTACAAAAGTTCCCCCGTTGTCTCGTCCTGTTCTTCTCATCGTTATCCACCTTCGCTCGTAATGGAGCGTGCGCGTTTTATTGTGCCTGAGGGTGGACTACGTGTGTTGGAACAGGTTTTCATCCGAGAAATAAGTTTACTAAACGATGACTGTTGATACAAGGGTAATTTTAGAAACCGATAAATCGGTTTTAATTTTACATTCTACCCGTAACCCACGATTGAAATCGTGGGCTGTAAGAACCAGTTAACGTAAAATAAGTTTATACGCAGTAACACCCCTGAAGCACAATACACAATCGCAGTTTTTTCTTAAATCCAAAAACAAAAATATTGGAGTCAATATGAAACGTATTGCTACTATTTTATCAATCCTTCTCCTCATCCTTATTGCAAACGCGATGGTGTTTGCACAACCCGGTGCAATCAGCACAAATAATCTTGTAGGCGCGAGTACGTACAATTGTACTGTGCTAACGGATGTAGGAGCGTTCCGCCAGGCTCGCATTCAAGCGGGGACAAGTTCGTCTTCGGTAACGTGGGAGTTTCCTGCGGATTGTGGTTTCCCCGGAGATGTATGGAGACCATACACAGCAGGTTCTGCGGCGATAGCATTCAATACCTATATTGCCCCGAACGGCGGCTCAAATATTGGAGCGTTGTATAATGGCACTAACGGCGGTTCAGCGGGGACGTTAGCAGCGACAACGAGTGGTCTGTATTATACATTCAATGTGCAGAAAGTCAGCGCGCCGACGAATGCGAGCATGGAAATATTGGAAACGAGTTTCAACCCGGTGACTATTTCCTCAGCTACGTTTACTGCCCCATCCAACGCGAGTAACGGAACACTTGTTACTGTGACAACCTCCTCAACCCCCTCATCAGGTGAAAATGTGTTTGTGAGATATACAACGGATGCATGGACAACATCCACTCTTGTACAATGCACGTTTACCGGCACGACCGGTTTGGCAATGCTTCCCTGTTTCAGCGGCGGTACGAGCGTTAGTTTTTATGTGTACAGCAGTCCAAAGTCACTTGCTTCTATCAATTCCGATGTAACAACAGACGGACAGCCTGCTCACGATATGGCAACACTGAATCTTAATAATAATAGCGGAAGTAACTTTACTTACACACAGGGTTCGGGAACGAATTTCTCGGGAACATATAATATTCCTTCAACATGTTATGCCACATTGAGCGCATTTGTTACTGCGTTAAATGGCGGCACCATTGACGGAGCGGTTACGTGTTATGTGAATGCGGGATACACGGAAACCATTTCGGCGCGCATTAATATGACAGCGACAGGAACTGTTACAAATACTATTACTTTCCAGAAATTTGGCACAGGTACAAACCCCAAGATTACAGCATTTACGGGCACGGCAACACCAGGCTCTGCGGCACCCGATGGTATCTGGAGTTTACAGGGTTCCGATTATGTCACCATAGATGGAATTGATCTTTTTGACGGAGCATCAACCAACCCTGCTTCGATGGAATACGGTTATGGTTTGTTTAAAAATAGTGCGACCGATGGCGCACAGAATAACACGATTAAAAATTGCACAATTACATTGACCCGCGCCAACAACGCATCGGGTACTTCTCCGATGATTGAAGGTTCGGTTGGTATTTTGGTTATCAATTCACTTCCAACAACAGCGACGACAGCGGTTACTCCAACAGCGGCTTCCGGAGCAAATAATAGTAATAAGTTTTATACCAACACAATCCAGAATTGTAACTATGGTATTGCATTAAGCGGATATGCCGCCGCAACACCGTTTACATTAGGTGACACAGGAAACGATATTGGGGGTTCCTCTGCCTCTACAGGTAATAGCATACTCAACTATGGTGGCGCAACTTCAGCAACAAATCCCGCCGCAGGTATTCGCGCCAATAACCAATGGAGTGTTAACATTTCTTATAACACAGTGAATAACAACAATGGTTCGGGTGTAAGCCATGTTTCGACATTACGTGGTATTTATGCGCAGGCAGGGACAAGCGCGAACGCGACAATAAATTATAATACAGTAACATTACAATCAGGCGCAATAACGAGCGCGTGTACAGCTATTGAAAATGGCATAGGCTCTACTGCCGCATCGAACACTGTGACCATAAACTATAACAGAATTAATGGCGCATATACTACAGCAACCACGGGTGTGTTTACGGGGATTAGTAATAGCGCATCTGCGGCTACGGTAAATATTAATAACAATTATCTTACAGGTGTTGCATCAACAAATCTTGCCGGTACCGGTACGCATGTGATGATTGAAACAGGCTCTCCGACAACGGTAACCACTAATAATGATACAATTATTAGTGTAAATAGAGGTGGAGCATCGGGTTCTTGGCGCGGGATAAAAACTACAAGTCCTACGAACTGGACATGTAACAGTAACTTGATTGACGGTTTAAGTTGGACTGCCGCTGCATCAACGGGAAGCATAGATGCTATTTACAGTTTTAGTTCAGCTGTGAATGTGACGTCAAGCAACAATATTATCAGGAACCTTTCAACACCAACAACCGGAACAATAACGGGTATTAATGAATTTGGTGTTGCCGGAATAAAAACCTTCCAAAACAATCTGATTTATAATTTTTCAACAACTTCAGGTGGCGCGGGTGGCGCAACGTTTACCGGTATCTCTTGCTCGACGGGAACAGTTGAGGTTAGCAATAATCAGATATATTCATTGAACAGTACGGGTACGACAGGTGGAAGCGGTGGCGTACTATCGGGTATAAAACTTGGCAGTAGTACCGCAAACAGAGCATTTAAGAATAAGATTTATGATCTTTCTACTACCAGTACGACAAGTACGTCCGGTGCAGTGGTTGGCATTCTTGTAAGTTCTGGTACGACAGATTCGGTTTATAATAACTTGATAGGTGACTTGCGAGCAACGGCTTCTGCGGCAACCGATGCTATTAGGGGTATCAGTATGACCTCTTCGACGACAACATCAGCAATTAACGTTTTCTATAATACTGTCTATTTGAATGCAACATCGAGCGGAGCCAATTTCGGTACGTCCGGTATTTTCCACACAACAAACGCAACCGCAACGACTGCGGCGTTGAATATGAGAAACAATGTCGTCACCAATCTTTCAACTCCGAATGGAACCGGTTATACGGTCGCATATCGTCGTTCGAGTACAACGTTGACGAATTACGCATCAACATCAAACAACAATGATTTATATGTCAACCCGGGCGCCGGTGTGAGAAGATACTATTTCTCACACGGGGCAACAAACGCTGATAACGATTCGACCTTTGCGGCATACAAAACTCGAATGGCAACCCGTGACCAAAATTCATTTGCAGAGGGCCCAACGTTTGTCAGCACGACGGGTTCCGATCTTACTTTCTTACATATCAATACAACAACTCCCACACAGATTGAAAGTGGCGCTGCACCGATTGCTACTGTAACTACAGACTATGATGGTGATACAAGAAATGGTACAAACCCCGATATAGGCGCGGATGAATTTGCCGGTGTAGCCTTAGATCTTACAGCACCAGCTATTTCCTATACAACGTTAGGTAACTCTTCCGGCTTAACAACGCGAAGTTTTAGCGCCGTAACAATTACCGATCCGAGTGGTGTGAATACAACAGCAGGCACAAAGCCGCGTGTGTATTACAAAAAATCTACTCAGGCAAATACGGTGAATGATAATACGAACGCAACCGATGGTTGGAAATATGTAGAATCAAATGGAACAACTTCTCCATTTGATTTTACGATTGATTACTCTTTAGTTTTCGGCGGAAGTGTTGTCGCGAATGATACGATTCAATATTTCGTTGTAGCACAGGATAATGCTGGGACACCAAACGTTGGTATTAACTCAGGCACGTTCGCAGTCACACCATCAAGCGTAGCGTTAACATCTGCCGCGTTCCCGCTTACAGGGACAATTAACCGGTACAACGTTGTCGGTACTATCAGCGGGACGAAAACAGTGGGCGCAAGCGGTGCGGATTATGCAACGATTACCGCGGCAGTAGCGGCATTGAATAATGCAGAACTTACCGGTCCTCTTACTTTTAGTTTGATTGATGCGAGTTATTCTGCATCGGAAACATTCCCGATAGTAATAAATGCAAACTCCGGTTCAAGCGCGACGAATACGGTAACGTTTAAACCTACCGGTACCACTACGATTAGCGGTACATCTGCAACTTCGATATTTAAGGTTAATGGAGCAGATTATATTATTTTTGACGGTTCTAATACCGCTTTATCTCCTCAGGGAACAGATAAGAGTTTAACGATAACAAACGCTTCTACGAGTGGCACAGTTGCCGCGATTTGGGTAGCCAGTTTAGGAACGGGCGCCGGTGCAACAAACGTGACAATTAAAAACTGTATTATCAATAATGGATTTAATACATCGGGTAGTTATGGTGTATTTGTTGGCGGTACATCAATTGGTACAGCAGGAGATGATAATGATAAATGTACCATCCAAAACAATGCTATTACCAAAGTGTATTATGGTATCTATGCCGCTGCAAATGCAACAGGATTAGATGATAGTCTTTCCGTAACACAAAATTCTCTTGGTACGCTCACCGTAGGAAGTGAAATTCAGTTTACGGGTATTTTCCTTGCACAATGTAATGTTGCTACGGTGAACAGTAATAGTATTTCTAATATTCTTTCGTCCGGTTCGCTAGACCAAATTGGTATTAATTTGTCAACGGGATGTTTAAATACTACGGTAAATGCAAATACTATTAGTGGTGTATATAGCACGAGTACCGGAGGATATGGAGGTAGAGGTATTCAAATTAATACCGGAAGCGCATCGAGTAATCTTGTTATTAGTAATAATATGATATCCGATATTAAAGGTTCGGGTTGGAACAGTTTTACCAGCGATGCTATTATGGGTATTGCATTAGGTAACCTATCTGCCACAGGTGGAGTTAAACTCTACTATAATGATGTTAATCTTGGATCGGGAAGCTTCTCAGGAAGCACGTCGGGGACTCTTTCCGCGGCGCTTTATATCGGCACATCGAGTACAACAATTGATGTACGAAATAATATTTTAGCTACGAACTTAGTAAACTCGGCGGCATCGGGTGCAAAAACGTATGCACTCTATAGCGCTTCGGCAAATACTGCGTATAGTGATATCAACTATAATGATTACTACGCATCAGGGACACAGGGCGTTCTTGGTTATCTTGGTGCAGATCAAGCAACAATTACAGCATGGCGAACAGCAACGGGCAAAGATGTCAACTCGCTTTCAGGTGATCCGAACTTTACGAGTACAACAAATTTGCATATTAATACTTTAATTGCCGGCTCTCCTGTAAGCAATACAGGAAATAATATTGCAACAGTACCAACTGACTATGATGGTGATGCACGTAACGGGTCAACACCTGATATTGGCGCGGACGAATTCGCGTATCCAACCCCAACGGCATTTACACTAACAAGCCCGAGTGGCATTGGACAGGGTGTTTCCGGAACATTATCGTGGACTGCATCGACAAATGCTAATCATTACAATGTATATTTAGATCAAAGTAATCCACCAACAACATTGTTTGCAGGTAATGTAGCGGGTACATCAACGGGGTATTCAAACTTCTTTCCCAATACAACATATTATTGGGAAGCGTACGCCGTTGGCGTAGATAGTGCAAACGGTGGAAATATTAAATCAACAAACGGTCCGTTAACCTTTACTACGGTAACGCCACCGGCAGACCCAAGCGGTTTGATGTTGAGCAATGTTTTACAGGATAGTATATATCTGTCTTGGACAGACAATGCGGCGGATGGTCCTAACTCGGATACCGGTTTTGTGGTATATCGTAAAGCGGGTTCGGCTCCAAGTGTTGGCGGTGGATCACCGGATAGCGTGGCAAGTGTTGCCGCATTTGCAGGAACAGGAACTGTAACCTATCAAGATCATAATTTATTGCCTAATACACGATATTATTACCGTGTTTCAGCGCGCAACGCAAATGGTGAAAGTAACTATACGAGCGCAGATACAACCTCGATGGCAAAGACACCGGGCGCGCCTGCGCTTACACCAAGCGGACATTTTATTCGAGTTGCGATTACGCCTTTGACTAACCCGGCATCTACCGAGTTTGCGTTACGATTTAATGATACGGCGTATGTGAATACATCCGGTGCACTTTCCGCTACACCGGTTTGGGCTACGTATGCGGCATTTGGCGGCGCAACAGGTGTGAGTGTTACAGGTCTTACTTCGGGCACATTGTATATGTTTGATGCAAAAGCACGAAATGCCCACGGATATGAAACAGGATTTAGTGATCATGCTTCAACTACCACGCTTGGCGGAATGAGCGGCGATTACACGGTTGGTCTTACATTGTTTAATTCGGTAACGGGTCATGACGTATCGTTCAAAAAGGAAATCCGTAAAATTACTGTTACTTCAGAAGAACTTATTGAGACGAGTCAGGATAAATCAAAGAGTTCTGAGCCACAGTATAGAACAGTAACGAAAGAAGTTGATCAGGAGTATTATGTACCGATAGAAAATGGAAAACCATTTGACGGACATTTGTATGCAGTGTTACCGAATTCACCTCTCACCGGCGGTGTGTATGCAACAATTACTGCGGCGGTAGCTGATCTCAATGATCGCGGTGTTATAGGCGCAGTGAGACTCCTTCTTGATGATGCAAGTTATCCGAGTGAAACGTTCCCGATTGCTGTGAACGAAATAAGCGGCGCATCAGCTACGAATACAATTACTGTATTACCGAACACCGGCGTTTCAAGTTCTGTTTCCGGTTCATCTGCTTCAGCAATCTTTAAGTTGAACGGTACAGATTACTTCACGTTTGATGGTTCGAATAATGGTAGTTCGAGCAGGAACCTGACAATTTCAAATACAAGCACTTCAAGCAGTACAGCCGCGATATGGTTGGCGAGTCTTGGAACAGGAGCAGGCGCGACCAATAACACAATTAAAAATTGTATTGTAAGTGGCGGCGCAAATACTTCGGGTGTTTATGGTATTATTGTCGGAGGTACAACAATCGGTTCTACGGGCAGTGATAACGATAATGTCACAATTCAGAATAACGATGTCTCGAAGGCGTATGTTGGAATTTGGGCGCAGGCAACCTCAGCGGGTGTGAATGATAACCTTTCCATTACACAGAATTCTATTGGATCCTCTTCGTCGGGGAGTTACATCGGTCATGACGGTATTTATGTTGTTCAAGGTACCGGAGGGACGATTTCTCAGAATACTGTTTATAATATTATTACAGGGAACACAACTCCTGTTGGAATTACAGTATCCACAGGGTTTGTCTCTGCAACAATTTCAAGAAATAATATCAATAATGTTGCTTACACCGGAACCGGCGGGTATGGCGGTAGAGGATTTTATGTAAATACCCGAACCTCATCGAGCAATCTTACATTCTCAAATAACTTGATTTATGTTATTGGTGGCGATGGATATAGCAGTTTTTCAAATTCATCACCTGTGGGTATGTTTTTCGATAGTACGAATGGTGGACTGAATATCTATTATAACTCGGTTTATATGAGTGGTAATTTGACGTATGGCACAACAACGGCGACAGTTACAACCGCCATTCTCTTCAATTCCAGCGCAAACACAGGCATTGATTTAAGAAATAACGTGTTTGAAAATACAATGAGTCACGTTACAACAACGACCTCAAAGAATTATGCAATTTATTCTTTGGCGCCGGCAGGATCGTTTACACAAATTAATCACAACGATTATTATACTTCAGGCTCGCAAGGCGTTTTAGGATATTTAGGCGCCGATAAAACTACACTTTCCGCATGGCAAACTGCTACAGGTCAGGATGGACAAAGTATAAGTGGCGACCCATTATTCACGAGTACGACGAACCTCCACATTAATAACGCTCCCGGAATGTTTTCACCAACTGCCAATGCGGGTGTAACTATCGCCGGCGTAACAACGGATTATGATGGTGATACACGTTCATCAACACCCGATATTGGCGCTGATGAGTTTGTTCTTGCGGCGCCCGGATCGTTTACATTACTTAGCCCAACAGGCGTTTCGCAACCAATTGCTTCTATTCTCCTCTGGAATAAATCGGTTGGTGCATCACGTTATGATGTTTATGTGGGGACGGATAATCCGCCCACAACATTAGTTGCCAATAATGTTACTGATACAGCCTATACATTTAGCGGCAATCCATCAACGACTTATTATTGGAATGTGTATGCAGAAACCGGTGATAGCGCGGCAGGTAGCAGAACCATTTCAAGTAATGGTCCATTGAGTTATACAACGGTTGATGCACCGAACTCACCGACTAATCTGACATTAACAACCGGATTTGATGGACCGGGTGAAGCGTTGAAGAATAAAATTGCACAACTTGAACTTTCAAAATCATCAGCAACACGTAAAGAGTTACGTACCATTGAAACAGAGTTAGAAGTATTGAAACAACAATTATTAGCCTCTGTTCCATGGATCGAATTAAACTGGGTAGATAATGCAAGTAACGAAGATAGTTTCTATGTGTATCGTAAGGTTGGCTCTGCGCCATCAATAGGCGCACCTTATACGGATCTTTTTGCAGTGGTTGCCCCCAGCACAGGTTCGGGCGCTCACGTTATCTTCACAAATATTTCTCTTGATCTCGATAAACATTATTATTATCGTGTTACTGCGTTTGGTAACGCAGTAGAAAGCGGATTTACAGGCGCCGATACAACAACCTTAGCAGAGACACCGGGCGCACCGGTATTTAACGCTGTATCATATAATACCATGAAGATATTTGTTGACCCTGCAACAAACCCGTCAAATACGCAATTTGCAATTAAAGATTCATCATCGGGTCAATATGTGAAAGCCGATGGTACAATTGGTTCAGTGACTGAAGTGTGGCAGACTTATGCGGGATGGGGCGGAGCCTCAGGCTTTGCGCTTACAGGCTTATCACGCGGAACAGTGTATTCATTCTCAATCAAGGCAGAAAATGGAGCAGGTGTTAATACGGCATTTGGTCCTTCCGGAAGTGCACAAACAACCTTTGAACAACTCGGTATTGTATTGAGCGAAGGATTTGAAGGAGCAACGTTCCCACCGACAGGTTGGCAAGCTGTGCAGAATGATGGTGGAGCGGTAAATTGGATACGTTCAACAGGATACCAACGCACAGGTACCAATGCCGCAGACGCCGGTTATGAATCTTCTATATTGACTAATGATGATTGGCTTATTACCCCGTTAGTACATGTTCCAACAAATGCGGCGTTTTTGAACTTCTATTATCGTGCACGTTCAACAGCATTCCTAGACACGTTTGAAGTTTGGTTAACAACGACGGGTTCAACACCTGCTGATTTCATTAACAATGGTGTTAAGCTTTACAATAATTCAAATAATAATTTCACAACATATCAGTATAAGTCAATTGACCTTGCGACGTATGCAGGACAGAATGTTTATATTGCATGGAGATATGATGCTTTGGATGCATGGCA
>Ga0209515_10006456_pt1 | contig 14594 bp, 20 predicted proteins | sample Subgroupgradi54m_FD_187454 | JGI IMG/M metagenome (GOLD analysis project Ga0209515, IMG submission 187454) | Subsurface groundwater microbial communities from S. Glens Falls, New York, USA - GMW60B uncontaminated upgradient, 5.4 m (SPAdes)... ...
TGCCCCCGTTTTTTTAACCGATGGTAATGCCCCCGTTCTTAAAAACAAAAACGCGGCTCCTTTCGGAAACCGCGAGTTCGTTGAATTCTTCAAAACTCCTTTTTTCGGACAGTATCAAACTTTTGAGACTGACCTACCGAATTCCATCCACATTTCAAGGGGGACAAATCCGATTTGAGGAGTGTTCGCCTAGGGGCGAACCGTTCTTTAAATCAATAGCCGGTAGTCCCATGATAGCAGGACTGTTGAGGGATTGCCAATTTGGTCGGCAGCTACCCCCTTGACCGCTTGCCAATTCTTTGTAAGGGTCACTGTGTCAGTGGATGAGTTCGGCATATTTGCTGGTGCCGCGGATGGTGCAGAATAGTCTGCACCATCAATAAGTAAAAAAACCTTTTCATTACGATCATTTCAACTCTCAAAACACTCAAAAAAACCGTGATTACTATCATACCAATGAGACAACTGTGCGCCAGTATAGTAATTACATATATATACAGGAGAACAGTTTCAATACTTCACTAAGCAATGTTTTGAGAGAGACATGACTTCAATACAACCAACTACCAACCAAACAACAAAAGTTAAAATCGGTAAAAGTGGTACATCGGAATCGGAACATCGGAGACATAGGAGCGGGAGGGTGCGGGAAACGGGGGGTTGGGGGTTTGAGAGGTTGAGGAATACGGGGTGAGACGGCGAGAGAGGGTTATTATTTAAGATCCATTCTTGTCCCACCACCCATACGCGAATGGATGAATAAGGTAACTTTTACTCCCCTTGGACACCCGAGACCGCTAGAAACTCATTGGTCGCCTTAACTGCATTCCCATGGCTTAGGAGGCCGATATACGATTGGATACTTTCATCGTTTGGCTGTTCTTGTGCTCGCCTCATCATTCTCCATTTTGTTGCTGTCCGCATGACCCGATGATCGGGGAAATGCACCCAGCCAAGGAAGTCCACGCCAGAGGCGAAAGTCTCTATCGATACCTTTGTGGGATGCAATTCAAGCTTTAGTCTATCCCGAAGGAACTGGCCTATGCGTTCGAGTATTTCTTGAAGCCAGTCCCTATTTTCTGAAAGAATGACGAAGTCGTCCGCATAGCGGACGTACCACTTCGCCTTGAGCGAGTGTTTTGCAAACTGATCGAATTCATTCATATAGATATTAACCAGGAGTTGAGACGTAAGGTTGCCAAGTGGTAAACCAACACCCTCTCCTGTCGAACGAAAACTTCCAATAACCCGTGAGAGCAGCCAAATAATATCTTTGTCGGGTATCGATCGATCAAGGATGGCAAGTAAAATGCTATGATCTATTGAGGCGAAAAACTTCCGAATATCGCATTTGAGCACCCATACAGTTCTCGCATGATTCTTCGATACCTTGTATCCATATTTCTGAAACCGATCCATCGCCTTATGCGTCCCCTTTCCAATGCGGCATGAGTAAGAATCGGGGATGAACTTACTATTGAAAAACGAATAGAGCACCCGATAGATGGCGTGGTGAAGGAGTCTATCTCGAACAGCGGCTTTGTGGATATTCCTCGGTTTCGGATCAGATATATTGAAAGCCGCGTACGGTGAGTGGATATACTGCCTTGTCACAAGATCGCGATGCAGTGAAATGATGTTTGCCATCAGATTCAGCTCGAATACCTGCACGTCTTTCCGTAATCGCTTGCCGACAGTAAACTCCTTCCACGCATCGAGCAGATTCTCAAGACAAATAATATCCTCATACGTATTTTTAAGCTGAATCCTTTTCATATGTATACAACAAAAAATTCCATTAACAGTACCCCCCCCCAACGCTTCTGCCGGTTTTACAGAAAGTGAAAAGCACATATCACTTCTGGTACCAGTATTTAAACGTCATTCCGAAAACCCATCGCTACTCTCTTGGTCATAGGATCGATACTTTATTTATTGAAATCATCGAAGCGATCGCAACAGCGAGCTACATATCCCGCGAGGAGAAATTACCGTTCGTTCGAACTGCAATACGTAAACTCGATACCCTTCGCGTCCTTCTCATGATTCTTTGGGAGACACATTCGATAGATGATAAGAAGTATATCGCGCTATCCCTGCCGATTGACGAGATCGGAAAGATGCTCGGCGGATGGAGCGGGCAGCTGCAAAAACAACAAACTCTCCCGAGGAAACCTGCGGGAGAGAAATGAAAAGAGTTGCGGCGCAGGAACACCCAACGATTGTCGGGATTCCACTCGTTGTCGGGATGACCGTTGTTCGCGTTGAGCCAGAGGTCGTCGGAATCGCGCTTGACGTTGAACACGTTGAGATCGCCATCCGAGTCGGTTGCCGTACAGGATGCCATCAGGTACACCGCCCTTCGAATACTCTCAGGGCTGAATCGAATGCGTGATCTAAAATCACAGAGCATCCTGCACCAAGTATCTTCATTTTTTGAAGTTTCTACATGAATCTCGCTATTCTCAACCGTAATCGAGAATATTCCGGACGCATGGATACTGGCATCGGCAGCAGAAAACCGTAGTCGTCCACATAATCGCCTAGCGCCGTTTGGGATTTTAGCAAAATGAAAGACCCCATGCAAAGTTGCACGGGGCCAAAGGTTCAAGATCAAGTTCCAAAGGACTTGAAGTCCAGAGGAACAAATGACAAAGAACTAAACGGACTTGCGGCGCAGGAACACCCAACGATCGTCGGGATCCCACTCGTGGACGGGATGACCGATGTCCGCGTCGAGCCAGAGGACGACGGAATCGCGCCCGACGTGGAACACGCTGAGATCGCCATCCGAGTCGGCAACTGCTTCCATGTCGACGAGTAGCCACTCGCCGTTGGGCTGATCCTCGTACTCCTCACGAAGCAGTGGACCAACCCGCGCCGGGCACTTCTCGAGGCCGAGCTGGTAGGCTCGTTCGCGAATCTCCCGACGGGTTCTGGCATCCGAGAAGCCGATATCCCGACCAGAGGCGATGACGAGTTCGAATTCGTCCTGGTCTATGCCTTCCAAGAGATCCGCGCGACCGAGGATGTCATTTCCCCAATCGCCGATCTTCCGCTTGGCCTTCTTCAAAGCCTTGCGGAACTGGTCGGCTGTCTTGAGCTCCTTGTTGTTCTTGAGCGTCTTCCAGACCTGCCACTCGCGGGGTTCGAGCGGAAGCGTCGCGGCAGGCACGGGAGCTGGCTGCTCCTGATCCTTTTGCGCTTTCCACTGCTCGAACTCGCGATAAGCATCCGGCTCTCGCAAGTAAGCCTGGAAATTCTCCCTGTTGTACCGCGGCGAAGGGCCGACGGTATTGGGGAAGAACTCCTTGCGAACTTGATCCAAACTGACTTCTGCCATTTCCATCCTCTCATCCGATGGTAGTTGCCAACGCACTCCGCGCCTTTGCGAAACAGACTGACAATACGCCGATCGGACAATCGTGACTGAGACCCACGTCCCAGCCTTCTTTTGGCCTAAAACAAAGGTTTATAGCCAAAGGAAAGCCAGGACTTTTAATAATGAACGTTTACGAAGTATACCACTTTTTGATGAGCTTGTCAACGGTCAATCGCCTATAAACATTATAGATATAACATTTATAGGCTGAAATTGGTACCTAAAAGACGAGGAAGGCACCCTTGCTTCGCCATGCCACCTACCTCGATTATTGAAGGGGTGAATAAGGAATGAGGAAGATTATGTGATCGACACCTATGGCGACCATCACCCAATCTTCCTTTCTCACCCCTAAACCCAAACACAGGGTTCGTCCTTAATCGACGTCCGCGGCCATGACGCCAAAGGCTCTGCCCTGGGAATGTGGACAGACATTGCCATCTCCATTCCGGAGCCGCCAAAGACAGCCCACAGGGAGCGCCCCATCCTGGGGCGGCACTATGAGATTATCCTTTGTCATCATCGCCGCTTTAACCGAATTGCTCTTTTTGCATTGTAAGAACTATTGCAATCTCGATATCTTCCAGTCGGTGAAATCGCGTGTAATCTCAACTTTCCAAGTTGGCGAATGTACTTGATTGAAAAATGAAACTGAGTAGGAATAAATGCCATCAATAATATCAAGTAGGGCTACGCAACAGACTTCATTAAAATTATGCCTACCGGCAATACTCCTTCCAACTCGGTTGGGATACCATGTACCAGCTCCTTCCAGAAAGACGACGAGAGTCTTCCCTTGCGCATATTCCTCTCCTTTTGTGATCTTATGATCAATCGCATTCAGAACACGTTCTTCGCCCTTCAACAATCCTTTCGGACCTGGGACATCAAGAGCTGAAACATGCTCGGTCATTACCCATCGTTCTGTATTGTTCTCTAAAATTATTCCGTCTCCCACCTCATCCTCGGCAAAGGTTATATCGCGTCCATAGACATCACGCAGGACGATGCATAGAAGCAAATTCGCCCAAACTTCCCTCGGCCGCAAAGTAAAATTAGGGATATCACGTCCGATTCTTAAAAAATCAGGATTCTGGACCATGGTTTTCATGTCCATCAAAGCTACATGAAAATCCTTTATTTGCTGTCTCTCTTTCATACTGAGAATAAAGTAAAATTTGCTATTGCCCCCGCCTGGATTCGAACCAGGAAAATCTCGCTAGAATCAACACGGTTTATCCAATTAGCCTACGGGGGCTTGGTGGGATAGATCGGATTTGATCCGCCTCCGCCAGTTCCACATACTAGTGTGCTACCGATTACACCACTATCCCCACAAAACAAGAAAATAAAAAAGCCACCAAGAAAACCGCAGAAATTGCGTTTCAAATGGTGGCTATTTATGTCTTCTGGTGAATAGTTGCATTGCTTTTATGTTCTTTTGCCCTGGAGGGGCGCCATCTATACTCAACAGTATAGTATTTCCCTCATCGAGATCTAGCCGAGAGCTAGAAGTCCGCAGTGATCGGCTTTCTGCCATCAGGGCTTAGGTAGCTCCGGGAGGCCGCCATTCCCTTCTCAGGGCTCCCTCCATATCGATCTCGGTACCGAGAAAGCGATGGTCTTTGGCGAAATTTTCCATTCTTCGGAGCACTCTATACGACGGATTATACCCCTATCTTATTTCTGATCAAGTATCTTGCTCTACATTTACATTCGCCCTGTATCACCAGCCCTATATTCTTCAAGGGTTTTTTCGAACCATCGCCTACTATGTTCATCTCTTTCGGGATCTGCTTTGAAGTCTTTTTCAATCTCATGAGCTAATGCACGGTATTCACTTAACTTAAACCGAAGGGGCGGTTTTATCATCAAGTAAACCCCTTTGTCTTTAGTAGTTAGGGGAAAGTTTTCAAGTTCATCATCTTGCTCGGGATCGCCACCGCATTGCCCAAACCAGAATCTCTCCCAAATAATATCTTCATCCTCTATGCGAGTCTTCAAGGACAAGAAATATCATCCGCTTCTAATTATTTCAAACTTCATTATTGAATTTCTTAAAATCCATCCATTTCAAGATGGTAATGGACGACTTTCTCGAGTGCTTACAAATTTCTTGCTACTCAAAGAGGGGTATGCGTACACGCCGTATATTTCTCATGAGAAGCTTATTGAGGACAATAAGACAGAATACTATGTTGCTCTGCGGAGAAGTCAGAAAACATTTGATGGGAAAAAAGATGATATCTCGACCTGGCTCGAATTTTTTCTTGCCGTATTATTGAAACAGGCGCAGAACGCACAAGAACTTCTCTCTGATCAGAATATCGAAAAGATTCTTTCATCGAAACAACTGGCTGTCTGGCAGTATATTGAGAGTCTTAGTGAGGTAGCACCCGGTGATATTGCGAAGCAGACTGGCGTCGCTCGTCCAACGGTGAATCAAGCACTTGAGAAATTATTACAGCTGAAAAGGATTGAAAGGATTGGATTGGGCAGAAGTACGAGATATCGAAAGATCTTATGATTTGCGGGTAAGGGTGGGTAAGGGTGTCAGGTACCTTTTCTCTAGCTGTTGATATATTGAGTTACAAAGTGTATAATTGTGATACGTTGTGATATACGCCCATTGGTTTAAGAAATAATTTTTTAAAACATTTTTATGAAAAAATGTACCTGTAGGGAAATAATGAATAACGAGGGCGGATGCGATATGGAGTTTGAGGGCGTAGAGCTTATGGATGTCGCAGGTCAATGCGGTAAGCATATCGTCGGCACGACTGACAACTTGCATAAGACGTTACGAGATATGATGACAACAAATCATACCGAGGAAGAAAAAAAGAAGTGGTTTAAATGGTTTCAAGGGGAATGGGATAAAAAGGCCGAGACTTAGGGTCTCAATCATCAAGGAAAAGACACCTGACACCCTTATTTCCAGACTCTCAAAAGGAAGTGTTTTTTAAGACAGGCTCTCAGAGTATTTTTACAGAGCATGTAGGAAAAATGTGAAAAATAAAACCTCATTTGGAAAATTTGCAAAATCTTGGGATGAAAAGACAGAGAAGGGTATTAGGAGCTCTCATAACACAATTAAAGGTGTTTTTGAGCTACTTGGCACAGTCAAAGGTAAGAATGTTTATGAGATCGCTTGTGGTAATGGCTTTCTTGCACGTCAGTTGGTAGAGCAAGGTGCTAAAGAGGTCTGGGCTTCTGATATATCATCAGAACTTATTGCTATTGCGAAAAGCAAGTATGACGAAGGGGGGATTAACTATCTTGTAAGAGATGGCATAGATATAAAGGGATTTCCAAAAGATTATTTCGATGCAGTAGTACTACATCAAGGTGTCTATTACATAGAAAATATCGATGCGCTTTGTAAGGCGGTATATAAAATCTTAAAGCCAGGGGGCAGCTTCATTTTTACTGCCACCCACCCCTTAATTCACGATGCTCGTCTAGAGATGGGGGATGAGACTGATGCACGCAAGGAGAATCTGAGGTATTTAAAAATCTTTACTCGCCATGCAAAGAAAGAATGGTCTATTGGAGGTAAAAAGATTATTGCTAAATATGATTTTTATCGACGCCCAATGTCATTTTATATAAATGCCTGCGGACGTAATAAGCTTTATATCTCAAATTTACTTGAACCAGCTACGCTGAACAAAGTTAAAAATAAGCCTACCAAAACTACTATTCCGTCTTCTTTGATTATAAAGGCAGCTAAGTGCGGATAATATCGCTAAGCCAAATCTGACACCGTATGCCCTAATTCATCGAACAGGTTTTAATGTCATCCACCACAGAGAGGAGCTATGAATACATACGACTGGTATGCACAATTAATGAAACCGGACTGGGCGCCGCCAAGCTGGGTCTTTGGGTCAGTATGGACTGTATTGTATGTGATTATTGCAGTTTCTTTTGGTACCGTATTTTATAAAGTATTGACCCGCAAGCTCGCGTGGAAAGTAGCCCCGCCTTTTGCGCTTAATCTCGTTTTCAATTTTGTCTTCACGCCAATTCAATTTGGCTTGAAGAATAATCTCTTGGCGGCAATTGATATTCTCTGTGTCCTTGGCACACTTCTGTGGGCATTATCTGCTGCTTGGCACGTATCGCCCAAACTTCGCTGGGTTGTGTATGTCAACATTCCTTATCTTCTTTGGGTTTCCCTTGCTACTATTTTACAATTAACTATTACGTATTTAAATAGATAGGGGAGTAAACGCATTACCTTGATCGAAAATTCCAGTATATAAAAAATCAAGGAAGCCCCGTTAGTAATTTTTTTTATGTCATATCGTATTATTGCTCATAAAAGATGAAATTCGCAGAGAATTCTCTAGAGAGAGTATGTCTGGAGATGTACATATAATTCGTGAATTTGGGATTCAGCGAGAAAATGAAGAACGAAGAGATGGTGGCTGTGCCATTGTATTTGATCCAGCAACCAAAAGGTATGCCGTTGGCAAAAAAACCAATGGTGGATTTTTAATGCTCTTTGGCGGAGGGGTTAGCGCGCAGGAAGATATACAAGAGGGAGTACTCAGAGAGGTTGTCGAGGAGAGCGGTTTGTATGATTTTCTGTATGTTGAAAAAATTGGTGAGGCAATAGCGCATTATTATAATTCCGCGAAAAACGTAAATCGCGTGACGCACGTCACATGCTTTCTTGTCATTTTAAAAGGTTCTGACGTAAAAGATGTTCAACTGGAAGAACATGAGAAGTTCAAGCTCTCTTGGGCAACAGCGAAAGATATTATATCCAATTGGGAAGCGGGTAATGCAAACAAAGATGTTGATCATTGGATATATTTTTTTAAAAAAGCGATTCAGCGGGCAGCAGTTCTGGGGCATGATACGACTAACAGGACGGATTGATACGGGTAGTTGATATTTTTTGAGAATGTGGCATAATTGTTGTATGCAAGAAAGTGGTAGCTCTGTTCCTTCTTTACAATCAAAACCGCCTCTATGGATGCCAGTCGTAAGTGCGCTTAACTCCTTTTGTTTTGGAGTAGGATTATTGATATATCTTGTGGGATTTTGGGGAGGAGTTCTTTCGCTTATCGTCGGCAGTGCCGCATTCCCTGGTTACGTGGGATTATTTCTCGGCGGAATTGCGTGCGGTATCTTTACGGGTTATCTCACGAATTATGAATGTTCCTTTTGTATGCATCCGATTTGATTATAACGTACCCTACGCCCCCACTAGAGGGCTTTTTTTATGAATTTAGAAAATCTTTTTAAATGTGTAAAGTTGACGCATGGACTCCAACAAGTAAAGCGTAGCATCTTTACTGCCGGCGAAGACCGACGCGAGAATGATGCGGAACATCAATACCAACTCGCCATGACAGCGTGGTATGTGATTCTAACCGAAAAACTTCCTCTCGATGTCGACAAAGTACTCAAATACTGCCTTGTGCATGATATGGTTGAAGTCTACGCAGGGGATGCGCATTTTTATGGCGATAGGAATGGCAAGGAAGAGCGCGAGCGCCAAGCAGCCGTCAGACTACGAAAAGAATTTTCCGAGATCCCCGAATGGCATCAACTTATCGAGGATTACGAACGCAAGGGCGATAAGGAAAGTTTGTTTATTTATGCGCTTGATAAGCTTCTGCCCGCAATTAATATTTATTTCGATCGGGGTCGTACGTGGCGAGAGCAGCGCATTACTCTTGATATGGTCGTAACGAAAAAGCGCGAAAAAATCGCATGCTCCGATGAAGTGACAGATTATTTCAATCAACTCGTTGTATTATTGAAAGCAGAAGCACCAAATTTATTCAGCACAGCATCAGATACTCTTTTTTGTAAAAATCCATGCTGCAAAGAAAAAAGAGCTGTATAGATACTTTGCGCTTATATTGCACCAATAAAATGACACCGACACCTTTACAACAATAGATCTTTATGATAAGCTAGAAAAGCTAATTCATAAGTATCTAATGATATGACTGACGAACAGAATGCAGGGGTTCCGGCAGCGCAAGCTAATGAACCGGCAAGCGATGATCAGAAGGGTGCAGATGTCACTTCACCAGCTCCAGAACAAGCTGATGCTGAACAGGAAAAATCAGGCGAGCCCGAACAGGCAGCATCGTAAAAGCCAGGTTACTTGAAAAGATTCCCTTAAGTGGAGTCTTTTCTTTTTTATTGGAATTCTAAGATTATTGGGAAATGAGCTCCTCTGTTGTATAATTATGCATATGAAAAAAGAAAGAAACAAAACATCATTTGAACATATTGCAAACCTTTGGGATACCAAGATTGGAGATACGCTTGCTCATAAACCGCTTTCAAATAAGTCGGGAAGCATGAAGATCACCGTCGATGCCGTTCTTGGTATGGTGGGTACAATAAAAAGAAAACGATTGTATGAAATTGCGTGTGGCAATGGCTTTCTTTCAAGGTATGTCGTCGAACGTGGTGCGCGAGAAATGTATGCGTCAGATGCCTCAACACAACTCATTCACTTGGCGCAGACACAGTATCCGACAAAAGGTATTTCTTATTCTGTGCGAAGTGCGACAGATTTTAAGGGTATTCCGAAAAATTATTTCGATGCGGTTGTTATTCATCAAGGCATTTTTTATATTGATGATCTTGATAAGCTTTTGAGGGGGGTATGTGGAGCTCTTAAGAAAGGCGGCGTATTTGTTTTTACTCTTATTCATCCATTGTATTATGTTGCTCAAGCAGATATTGGCGAGCTTGGTAATCTCAAAGAAGCGCTCGAAAAATACGATCATTATTTGAAAGATCGCTTGGTAAAAGTGGAAAAGAAATGGGATGTGAATGGTAAAGGCGAAGATGTAGCGTATTGGCAGTACAAGCGGCCTCTTTCTAGTTATGTAAATGCATGTGGAAAGAACGGGTTGTTCGTATCTGAGATATACGAACCAGCAACACGTATAGGAAAAAAAGGGAAGATCCATAGAAGTGGCATCCCATCGTCACTAATTATAAAGGCTGTGAAGATGTAATCACTTACGTATGCCTGGCATTTTTCTCATCATTATTGCAACGTTATTTGAGGAGGTTTCAACATCGAGCGCAAAGGAGTCAATCTCTCGACACTTGGAAAGTATTGCTTCGCGCGCGTTCCTTGTGGGATTGTGGGGTATGCTTTTTTTGGGCATCAGTCTTTTGGGAGGTGTTGAGTGGAGATTCAATATGGCATCATTGCCATTTTTTTTCTCGCGTGTAGCTGTCGAGATTGTACTGACAAATATTACAATACGAGCCATTACAATCGCAGATCGCAGTACGTTTGGATTTTTCCGTACATTAACGATCCCGATTATTCTTGGTATCGATGTAATGCTAGGTACTGTGTTTTCCATTTCTCAAATCTGGGGGGTTCTCGCCATTGTCGGATCATTACTTGTACTTTCGTATCGGCATTCGCTTTCAAGTAAAGGTATGGGGCTTGCATTGCTTTCCGCAATCGGCTCCTCGATTACATTATCGTTGTACAAATTTAATATCACTCATTTTAATTCTGTTCCTGCCGAGCAAATGCTGTCCGGGATGATAATATTGCCCTATTTTCTCTGGCATGCCCTTGCCATAGATAAAGAAAATCCTTTTAAGCTTCTACGTTCAAAAAAGATACTCAGCGAGTCGGCGGCAAGTGGGGTAGGTGGGATCTTAGCGAGTTTTGCTTATTTGTTCGCACCTGCTTCGATTATCGTAGCTGTCCAACGGTCATCAGCAGTGTGCTGGAGTATTGTTGCCGGTGCCTTACGTTTTCATGAGCGGCATATCGTTGAAAAATTATCCGTTGTCGGCTTGACCATTGTGGGCATTGCGTTGCTCATTCGATGATATTGTTGAGATGTACTCAAAAGAGTAGGAATAATTATGGTCAAAGCTCATATCAAAAAAGTCATCTGCTATATCACGAGGGGAGATAAGCTCCTTGTGTTTCGTCATGTAGACTATAGCTACGAACAAGTGGGTATCCAAGTGCCTGCCGGAACTGTAAGAGATGGGGAGGATTCGCAACAAGCGGCACTGCGCGAAGCTATAGAAGAAACGGGCTTAAAAGAATTTTCATCAATTCGTTTTCTTGGAGCGCTAGATTATGATATGACTCCGCATCGTTTCGAAATTCATGAACGCTCATTTTTTCATCTTACATTCGATGATGACACTCCTGAGCGCTGGGCGTCACGTGAAGATCATGACGGCTTAGATCCGCCTACGCGGTTTGAGTGTTTTTGGATTGATCTTTCATATGGCCACATCCTCCAGTCCGGTCAGGGGGCATTTTTGTATGCATTGTTTGAAGATGGGGGTGTTTGATGAGTGAATTTTAGTGGCACAACCGCATGTGCTATACTTCTCGTATGACCGACAAACAAAACAACAATCAAATCATGATCTACGAGCGAAAGGACGGCGCTCATTTTGAGGTGCGGCTTGAAGGGGAGACTGTCTGGATGAATCAGATGCAGATCGGAAATCTTTTTGTGGTAAAAAAAGCTGCTATATCAAAACACATAAAAAACATCTATCACGAAGGCGAACTTGAAAAGAAATCAACTGTTTCCAAAATGGAAACAGTTCAGCGCGAGGGTGGACGTGTGGTGAAGCGAGATGTTGAATACTACAATCTCGACATGATTATTGCCATTGGATATAGGGTGAGTTCTCGGCATGCTACACGTTTCAGAATCTGGGCAACCAAAATTCTTAAAGAACATATTATAAAGGGCTATACCATCAATGAACGTCGTTTAAAGGAAGAGCATCAGACAAAAGTGAAAGAACTGGAGCGAACAATACAGCTTCTGCAGGCAGCGGTTAGTTCACGGAAGGAGTAGAGGTGCTGTTAAGATAAGTATATCAATTCATTTAGAACGTACTATGACAGAGGGACAACAAGCTCCAGAATTTTCTCTCAGTGATCAAAATGGCAACGAACATTCACTTTCTCAATATAAAGGGAAATGGGTGCTTCTTTACTTTTATCCCAAAGATGATACTCCCGGGTGCATCAAAGAAGCATGTTTGATCCGCGATGCGATGCCGGACTTTGAAAAGCTCGATGCAGTTATCCTTGGCATGAGTAGTGACACCGAAAAAAGTCATAAGAAATTTGCAGAGAAATATGCGCTTCCTTTCACACTTCTTGCCGACCCGGAGAAAAAAGTGGTGAAGCTCTATGATGTATGGGGAAGGAAAAAGTTCATGGGACGTGAATACGATGGCATCCTTCGAACGTCATTTCTCATTAATCCTGCAGGGTCGATTGCAAAAATATATCAAAATGTGAAGCCTGAGTTGCACGCGCAGGAAGTAGTCAGGGATTTGCAGGGCCTTAGAAGTAGATAGGCCTAGAATCAGTATGGAAACAGTATTGAAATTACAACGAAATAAGAATATCGCTATCACTGGGCGCTTGCGGGGGTCTCTCAAAAAGCCATTGGTTATTTTTGTCCATGGCCTGACGGGAAACATGGATGAGCATATTTTTTATAATGGCGCTCGTTATTTAGAAAAACACGGCATTTCTTCATTTCGTTTCAACCTCTACGATTGGACGAAGGGATCGCGTAAGCTTGATATCTCAACGCTTTGCTTACACGCCTCAGACCTTGACTTTGTAGTGAAGTATTTCCGAAAGAGGGGAGTAAAGCAGATTTTTGTGGTGGGGCATAGCTATGGAGGGCCCACGATCATGAAATCTAAAGATAAGGATTTTCAGGGAATTATTTTTTGGGATCCGAGCTTTTTAACCTCAACATATTTTCCGGAAAGTGTATTGCTGAAAAGTATCGATAGCTATCTGTGTCGATGGGCATATCCGGTACTTTTATCAAAAGCCTTTGTGAAAGAAGCGCGGACCACAAATACGTTAGCGCTCATTCAGCAACTTAATATGCCGATAAAAATTATCTGTGCCGGCAAGGGCGTGCTTGTCAAAACAAGCAAAAAGTATTTTAGCGTCCTCAAAGAGCCAAAGGAGCTTATTGTTTTAAAAAACGCAACTCATTGTTTTGACGAAGACGGTCAAGAAGAGAAACTTCTAGAAGAAACGCTCCAGTGGATCAAACAATGCTTGAAGAGATAAGATGTGCCGATACGCATTAACAAATACTTGGCAGAGTGTGGTGTCGCATCTCGGAGAGCAATTGACAGGCTTATTGCAGAAAAGCGCATTGCAATAAACGGTGTTGTATTGCAAAAGCCGGGAGTTTTGGTAAAAGAGGGGGATAGCGTGACCGTTGATGGCAAGCGAATTGAAGAGCGCTCTAAGAATGCCATAACTATTTTGCTAAACAAACCTACAGGGTGTATTACAACGAGCAGTGATCCGCAAAAGAGAAAGACAGTATTGGATTATGTTCAATGTGGTACTCGAGTTTTCCCCATTGGTAGACTTGATAAAGACACGACGGGAGTATTACTTCTTACAAATGACGGGGAGCTTGCAAATAAGCTCATGCATCCGCGATATTCTGCCGAGAAAGTATATCGGGCGCATCTCGATAAACCATTCACTGAAACGCATAAAAAAAGATTTGAGTCAGGCGTGGTACTCGATGATAAAAAAACAACCCCTTGTCATACACGATTTGTCGGTAGTAATAAAAGGGATGTTATCGTTACGCTCCACGAAGGGAGAAACAGACAGATTCATAGAATGTTTAAGGCATTGGGATATGCGGTTGAGAAACTTGAACGAACAAGCTATGCTAGTCTCACAACTCATGGATTGAAACAGGGCGAGTGGCGTCAACTTACCAATAAAGATATTAATCGATTAAGAAATTCAATCTATGAAGGAAATTGAAGTGAAGGCACGTATTATATCTGTCGAGATTTTTAGAAAAAAACTTGAAGACTTAGGCTGCAAATTTGGAGATCCGCTTATCCAAGAAGATTTCATTTTCTTTCCGATAGGAATAGGCTTTCCGGACATCGTCAAGGATACACCCATTGTTCGTGTGAGAGATTCAAATGGCACAGCAATTCTGACAATGAAAAAGCGCATTACCGGCGATAATGAACTTATTAAGCTGGAGAAAGAGGTTGTTGTCAGCGACAGACAAGAGGCTATGGAAATCGTCGAACACATGGGCTTCCATATGGCGGCGAAAGTTCATAAGAAGCGAATTGAGTGCACACTTAATGACATGACTATTTGCATTGATGAGGTGGCTGGATTGGGAAATTTTATAGAAGT
>Ga0209515_10006458_pt1 | contig 14593 bp, 17 predicted proteins | sample Subgroupgradi54m_FD_187454 | JGI IMG/M metagenome (GOLD analysis project Ga0209515, IMG submission 187454) | Subsurface groundwater microbial communities from S. Glens Falls, New York, USA - GMW60B uncontaminated upgradient, 5.4 m (SPAdes)... ...
ATTTCCGAAAACGCCCAGCGCATTATTCTTTTCGCAGAACTCGAAACAACTCCATTTGAATATATTATTGCAGACCAAACGGGTCTCGGTATGGATGGCACAAGCTACGTGATCGACCAAACGGGAACGGTAATCACTCCGCTCGCCAAGAACACAACAACGCACACCATTGCATCGCTCGAATTTACAACAAATTTACTCAACCAAAAAGGAACAAAATTAAGCGGGGGATTCACCACCGATTTTGAACGCAACAGCAAAACTTTTGTTTCGTACACCACGCTTCCCATCGGATGGATTTTGGTCACGGAAATTCCCGAGAAACAATTTCTGGGAATTGTAAACTGGTCATTCTTATTTGTTCTCCTGCTTGCTTTTATTGTCTTCGCGCTTTTCTTTGCGATCGTGAACCTTCGCTCTCTTGTTGAACCGCTCCGCCGCGCCATTGATCAGATCGCACTCACTGGTACTTCCCTTTCCGTAACTTCGCAACAAGTCGCATCGGCGGGACAAAATAATGCCGCCATTGCCGAGCGTGTTGCACAAGGTGCGGCAACGCAATCCGCACAAGCGGCAAGCATTACCAAGTCCATCGATGATATCGCCTCCGGTGCACGTGCAATGCTTTCATCCTCCGAAGCGGCGGCACAAGTGGCACGCGAAGTTTCCCAAGTAACGCAAATGGCGGGAGAAAAAGGTGAACAATCTCAGGAAAGCCTTGAGCAAATCAGAAACATTACCATGAACACCGCAACTATTGCGCGTACGATGGGCAATCGCTCTCGTGAAATTCGTACCATTGTTGATACCATTACCAAAATTTCAGAACAGACGAATCTCCTTTCACTCAATGCCGCGATCGAAGCGGCGCGCGCGGGAGAAGCAGGGCGCGGATTCTCCGTGGTTGCCGACGAAATCCGCAAACTCGCCGAACAATCCGCAGGAGCGGCGGAAGAGATTAAGCAACAAGTGGAAAAAATGCTTCTTCAAATCAATGACACCGTGCTTGCCGCCGAAAAAGGACTCGAGCATGCAGATCAGAACGCGCGTGTTGTCGGTGAGGCACTTGGAGAGCTTCAAAATATTTCGGGATCAATCCAACATCTTTCCGCACGCATCAAAGAAATCTCAACCCACACCGAAGACCAAACGACGCTCGTGCAGCATGTTGCCGAAAGCATGGATGCAATTGCCGCGGTGGCCTCGCAAAACACGATCGGCGCAGAACAACTTTCCGCTTCAACCCAAGAACAAAGTGCAGCAAACCAACAAGTTGCCGCAGCCGCTCAACAACTTCAGGCACTTTCAATTGATTTGCAGCATTTGACGGGTGGTGGGACAAAAACATTTACTCTGGAGCACACCCGGCGCGTCATGGAAGACCGCCTTCATAAAAAACCCATTACGGCATATGTGCTCGAAAAACAGGACGATGCGAACGAATCGGGAGACGAACGATAGCAGAAAAGCCTTGCTTTTCGGCATCCCCCACCGTAAAATTATAAGTATATGAAAAAAGTTTATCGTCATCACGAAGCACATCACGGGACGCCGGTCGTAAGCGGTGTCATGAGCGGACTGGGAGAATGGATGGAAGTTTCTCCGGGAGTTTTGCGTATCGGGTATATTGTGCTTGCAATTATCACAGGGATTTTGCCTGCAATCTTCCTGTATGCTGTTGCACATTTTTTAATTCCAAAGAAATAAAAGGTAAATTGGTTTTTAGAAACAATAACCCGGCATCAATAGCCGGGTTATTGTTTTGGGTGGTTCGTTTTTTGTGAATTCCGCTATTGTTTGACGGTGATTCCTAGGATCGTTATCGGTGTTCGAGGAACATCTCCGGGAAGTGTCGGGGTTGATTGAATCCTCATCACGATATCCATACCTGCAATGACTTCACCAAAATTGGTATGTGCTCCGTCGAGCCACGGGGTTGCGGCTTTTGTTACGATAAAGAATTGACTTCCATTGGTATTCGGTCCTGAATTCGCCATTGCAAGCGAGCCCTTTACCAGCTTGTGTGCATTAAACTCGTCGGGAAATGTGTATCCGGGGCCGCCAGTTCCCCACATCGCTTGTCTACTGTCATCCTTGGAGAGCGGATCCCCCGATTGAATCATGAAATCTTTGATCACGCGATGAAAACGCACACCATCATAAAATCCTTCCTTTGCAAGCTTCAGAAAATTTGCAACTGTCTTTGGCGCATCCTCATCATAGAGTTTAAGCGTAATATCACCCATTGTGGTCTCCATGATAACTATCATTGGACCGGTTTTTTCTGAGCCAGATTTTGCCTGAGATTCGGAAGGAGCACTGACACGCGGCGGTGCCTTTGCGGGAGGGGTTGTCGTCGGCACAACAGGGAGAGCCACGGAAGATGTGGCATCATTTTGAATCGCCGCTTTCGGAGGAAGCACAATGGTATTTTTTGTCGATCCTTCTCCGCTCATATAATAAAGCGCGAGCGCCAAGAGAAGAACAATGATACCCCCGCCAATGATCCATGTTGTTTGAGTCATAATAGAAATATATATGAATAATATGCCAGCCAGTATACCATTCCTGTTTTACGAATTTCAAGAACCGGTTTTCCGCGCTCTCATGAAGATTTTTTGACAAACAAGGCAAGTCGCTTCCAGATTTCAGGCTTCATGACAATCGTGCTTGAAAGATGTCCGCCGTGAGGAAGAATAAGGATGGGAATTTTCGTCTGCTTGGCAAATTTTTTAAGAGGAACTACACCGACAACGCGATCGTCCTTGGCATGAATGATAAAAAGTTTTTTGGAATTGATTTTTTGAGCGGAAGAAATGGGATTATAAAATTTTCCCGTGAGCAGTTTGCGGTAATTTTTCCGCGGTGCACGATAGGCATTTCCGAAACCTTCTTCATTGATCCGAAGAAATTCATCAAACGGCTCATCCTCGCTTTTGGCTTGTGCGCACCAATCAATGACCGGCGCAATCGCAATCGCTTTCGTTACCAATGGACTCATGCTTGCAAGCACTGCCGCAGTTCCGCCAAAACTAACACCGACAACGATAATCTCATGAATATCCAAAAAATAAATCATTTGGTCATATACATTTCGAAAACCTTTATTGATGTTTTCCGCAACCAACAACACATCTTCATGCGGAGCATATCGAAGAAACTCTCCCCCGCTTTCCCAAGAACCGCGGTATCGCGGATGAAAAACCCAATATCCCTTGCGGGCAAAAAATTCCGCAAGTTTGCGCTTGGAAGGAACAGAGGGACAGCCGTCGCAAAGAATAATCGCTTTATGAGAAGGTTTTCGAGGAATCCAAAATTCCGCCGCGATGTCGTCGGCAAATCGTGTACGCCCCGATTGAATGGGAATAACGCGTGGCATAAAGTTACGATTTCGGATGCACGTGAGGCATGTCGGAATCACAAAGCGTTCAGGTGTCGCTGATACACCCGCTCCAGAAAATTTTACATGCTTTATGAAACGGCAATATCACGAGAAAACTTTTAAGATCGGCGATACGCCTGAGCCACCACCCTACTCTTCCATAGAAATGAAGACCCAAGAAGAGTACCGCAGCCCACTGTGGCCCTGCGGGAATGGCATTGACCGGACGCCCCGGTTTGTATACCGGAAACGTTTGCTTGTTTGTGAATGCCGCAAAGAAACGCGCAAGATATGCTCCGTCATAAAATGCCGTTTGCGCATATCCGGAATATTGCGTAATCGCCGCATCACCGATGACAAATATTCCCTCCTCGCCCTTCACTCGCAAATATTCATCCACCTCAACCCGTCCGCGCTTATCAACCGGGAAACCCCATGCTTCATAGAGTCCATTCGCACGCACACCCGCCGTCCAAATAACGGTACGAGTTCCGATCTTCATATCCTTGAGAAAAACCTCCTCAACCTCTTGTCGTTCAACGGCGCGATTGCAAAAAATATTCACGCCAAGTTCGCGCAAATGACGATCAATGCGGGCGGTAAACTGCTCGGGCAACGCCGGTAAAATCTTCGGAGCACCCTCGATAAGTTCAACAGAGATAAGCGAAGGATCAACACCATACGCTTTAGCAATTGCTTTGGCGTAGACGATAAGCCGTCCCGCCACCTCCACTCCGGTTGCACCCGCGCCAATCACGACAAAACTTGCATTGCGTGTCTTCTCTCCCGTTGAGAGCGTCGCATCAGTGCAGGAACGTATCGTCTCAATGATTTGCGCTTTAAGCCGGAGCGCCTCCGCGACCGTCTTCATGCCGAAGGAATGTTCCTTAAGACCGGGAATTCCAAAATAGGTCGTCTCACTTCCCAGTGCGAGAATGAGATGATCATATGTATACGCAACACCTTCTGCATCAACAACCTGCTTGTGTTCTCGATCCAAAGAAGCAACATGCGCCTCGACAATCTCCACGGCGCTCCCTTCAAAAATCTCTTGAAGCGGGATACAGACTTCAACAGGAGAATTTCCGGTAACAAAGCGATAGAGAGCCGGATGATATTCGAAATGCGGCTTATCGGAAATGAGCGTTACGGTGGTATTGAGCAAACGCTTACGAAGAAGGCAAAGCGCCGCACGGATCCCTCCAAAACCTCCCCCAACGATAACAATGCGCGTAATGGGACTACTCATACGGAAAATTTCTTAGATCGTATCTGTGCGTAGCAAACAACAGCAAGAAGGAGGAATGCATTGAGTGCAATCATGGGGATAGTAATGTAATGAAATTCAAGGACATAAATACGATCACAGGAAGGCAGGGCAGAAACTGCAGGGCAAGGAATGGTAACACTGCTATACGTTGCAAGCATATCCTTTACCCACTGGTACAGGGCGACCGCTCCACCCATGAGCGCGAGCAGGAGTGCATAGGGAATAATTATTTTTTCTTTGCGCCAAAGTGCAAGACCGAAGAGCAGTGGGAGCGGGTACATAAAGATGCGCTGTATCCAACAAAGAATGCATGCGGGATACCCTACCACCTCGGAATAAAGGAGGCTTCCCACCGTTGCGGCCGTTGCAATGGCAAAACCGAGCAGAAGCGCATGATCCGCAAGAAAACGCATTATCCGACGGAAAAGCGGTTTCGCAACAACATGAAGGATGAGGATGCCGATAAAAAACGCATTGCCAAGCAATGTAAAAATCGCAAGTGCTTTGGTAAACAATGTTCCAAATTCCATAGATTAGTTTGCGCTTGATGATGCACTGATACTCACCCCGAGACTCGAAGCGGCGGCGGAAGAAGCGGGTGCAGTCTCACCCGGTACGGTACATCCGCTTTTTTCCGCAAGCGTGGCAAAACTCTGCTCCCCTGTCACGCGCGATCCATCGGCAAATTCCCATGTCGGATAACTTTCAATTTTCTTATCCCGACAAATTTGTGTCTGACCCTTGCCATCGGGAGTGGAACACTCAACATACGGAAGCGCCGGAACCGCATCGCCAAAAAGTGCTTTTTGCGAACGGCAATGAGGACACCAAAATGCGCCAAAGAACGTCGCACCCTTATCTTTCAAGCACTGCGCAAACGCGACATTCGGCCCCGAAGCGGTTCCCGTCTCCCCCGTTGTTGATCCGGTATTTGAAACAGTCCCCGATCCCCCGCTCGTGATATACAGCGCACCACCCACAATAAGTAAAAGCACCACGACCCCTGCAATAATTTTTTTATCATCCATAGTTGTAAATTAAAAATCAATAATTACGTAAAAAACATTATAAATGACTTCGCAAAGAAATGAAAACGGGAGGCACGCATCAATTGAGTTTTTTCGTAAAACGCGGCATGTGCTTCAATTCTTTTTCAAGATACTGAAAAAAGGTGCGCTCGTTCGGAAATGAGCGATCGAAATAATACGTGAGAAACGGACTTGCCATTTTGGAAGGCCAGATCACGAGTGCTTCTTTATTCGTCTCATGTGCTTCGCGGAGCTCCCCAATCACCCCGGGACTTGAAACAATTTTGGGGAAAAACACGGTAATCCGATCACTCTGTCCAAGCAAGAGATCAAGGTCGATCTTGATGAGCTGATGTGAATTCATATATTCCGTCTCATTTTTCTTGGTAAGTCCTTTATGAATCTCCGGAAGCTTCCCTTTCGTTACTACCGGCGAGAAGACAATAAAATACCGTTCGAGTTTCGCAATGAAACGGTTGATGAGCGCGCGATCTTTCGGGTCCGTCAAATGCGTCATCGGCATCGAGATGTATGTTGATTGCATGGCGGGCAGAAATGCGAGCTTGAAAATCGTTGCCATCGATTGAATATTATAAAAGGCGTAAAATTTCTTCTTTGAAAGTGCGGCCCACGTCGACATCACTTCGGTTTCCACATTTTGCCAGAGCGCCACTTCACGCAGAGAAAGTTTCTCGCTCTTCCATTGGTCACGGTGCGCAAGTGTATGCTGAATATCCACCGTGTCCCCCATGATCGTGAGAAAAAGATCGGGCTTGAAACGATTCACATACTGATGGTCGTACGAATGATGAAACGTTTTCTTCCAGTAAAAAAATCCATGAATGGAGACAATGATGCAATCATAGTGCTTCTTATCTTTCTCAAATTCTTTAAGAATTCCCCCATAGACGGAACCGCGCAACGCCTGCATCGTATGACGATTCGTATTTAAAATATTTTTCGCGGTAATATTCAGCCCATCATACCGTGCGCGTTCGAGCATGAGATCGCCCACGTGATACACCTTTACTTTTTTTCCAAGCGATGAGGAATAATGCACGAACTTGTCGAGATATGCCTTGCGGCCCGAACCTGAAATTCCCGTCGCAATAATAACGCGTGCGGACATAAATTCAGCCTATACTAAAGGAAGGGCGGGGTCAAAGAAAAACCTGAAATTAGGGGTATTTTCTTTCCCAAAAAGCCGGAAAAAGTGTCTGAAGCCCCCAAAAACTATACTGATCACAGGGTCATGCTATAATTCGACAATATGACAAATCAGAAAATCTTACTGGTTGAGGACAGCGAACCACTACGTCGCGTACTTGCCGAAAAATTGCGTGATGAAAAATTTACCGTCGTCGAAGCGGGTGGCGGAGATGAAGCACTCAAAATCATTCCGGAAGAAAAACCTGACATGGTGATTACCGACATTGTCATGTATCCCATGGATGGACTCGAGATGGCCAAGCGCATTCGTGAATCAGGCACATGGGGAGACAATGTCCACATCATCGCACTCACCAATCAAAATACCTCCGAAGACCAAGCCCGAATCAAAGCGCTTCATCTCACCGCCTATCTCGTCAAAGCGGAAACCGGCCTCGATGAAGTTGTTACTCAAGTGAAAACCATCTTTAAAGGAAAGAAAAAATAATATGGATACCGAAAACAAAAAACCGATTCTGCTTGTTGAGGACGATCTCGCGCTCCGCAAAGTCCTGATTGAAAAATTAACCGATGAAGGATTTACCGTCCTTGAAGCTGCCGACGGTCGTGAAGGGCTCGCGATAGCGCTTGAAAAGCATCCTGCACTCATTCTCCTTGACATCTTCATGCCCAACATGGACGGCATCTCGATGCTCGCCAAGCTGCGTGCAAATGATTCTTGGGGGAAACATGTTTCCGTTATCGTGCTCACCAATTCCACCGATGCGGAGACCATCGAAAAAGTAACCGGCTTCGGCGCGGCGGACTTTCTGATCAAAAGCGAGTGGTCCCTTGAAGATCTCGTTACCCGAATCCGCGAGCATTTGATGAAAGTGGTATAAATTTCAAATCCGTAAATGAATAGCCGCGCTTCGTGAGGAGCGCGGCATTTTCGTTGTATCCAAGAAAAACAGGAAACAGATAACCGTAAGAACATGAACCTGAATTTAGTATAGCACTGTAGATATTTTACGCAAGGAAACGCTCAATCATAACTACCTCATCTGCTATACTTTTTTACCCGAATGCCTTAAGATTGGTGAATATTACTGACGTAACTTTCTCATACTATGCACCAAGATTCACATGAGGCTCCCGATAACCTCCTTGAAGTCCAAGGAAACGTGTTGGAAGAACAATTCAAAGGGGAAGAAATACAAATGCTCGACATCGCCGAGAATGGGCCGTTTTTCCGCTATTTTGCCGAACATCTCTCTCCCGAGTTATATACCCTCTGGCAACAGGCCGCAAAACAAGAGGGTGAAAAGGACATAGTGGCAATAAAAAATATCGGCGAAGACTATGGGAATTTACGTAATGAGCTGAATGAGTTCTTGGACAATACCGACCCTGAAACCCGTACCGCGCTGACGATCGCCATGGAAAAAGAAGATTATGAAAAAGCTCTGCATATCTTTGAAACATACGTCCGTTTACTCAATCACGCCGACGAAGAAAAAAGGACAATACAGTAAAGGGGTACGTTGTGCTACACTGAATATATGGTACATATCGCTGGAGGAGTGGTCTGGAATCCCAAGTTGGGAATCGCCGTTGTGAATCAAAACAACAACTCTTGGTCGCTTCCGAAGGGACATCTCGAAGAAGGTGAGGAGCACCTCACTGCCGCAAAACGTGAAATTCGCGAGGAAACGGGAATCCCCGAAGCAGCACTCCACTTAGTTGAAACGCTCGGCACGTATGAGCGAGACCGCATCAAACGCGAACCGGGGGATGGCCCGCAATTGCGCACAATCACCTTCTATTTTTTTACCACTGAGCATGAAGCACTCGCGCCGGAAGACCCAATGAACCCCGAGGCACGATGGATTCCCATTGACGAAGTGAGTACCCTCCTCACCCACCCTCGCGATAAGGAATTTTTTGAATCAATCAAAGAGAAGATTGTGCGCTAATCTGCGTTCTTTTTTGCGCGTACGCGCAGGACTCCTTGCATATCAAAGCGTCCGCGTTGCTGTCCTTTATACTTGCCTGTCTCAGCAACTCCTTCACCCCAAAATACCGATTCATAATAAAGAAAGTCACCTGAATTTGTAAGGAGAAATGCGGGAAACGCATAGCGGCTGTGCGCCTCTACTGTTTGCGCAATTCCGTATCCATCAATCTGAATGCCATGCGGAACATCATCATCGTTAATAACCTTCAAGAGCAAGATATCTCCTTGATCCGCATCAATAAGCTCGGGGTCAAAGGCAAATGAATGTTTTGCAATATGGACAGTGACCGCACGATGCACTCCGGTTTGAGTCACCGGTGCGGGTGGTGACGTAAAAAATCGATACGAGAGCACCAGTACACTTGCACAGAGGAAAAACATCGTAATGAAGACATCTCTTTTTTTCATGGGAGCGAGAGTTCCGCAAGTGTCGTTAAAAATTTTTCTTCCTGAAACCCGCCGGCGGAAAAAAGTGCGTCGTTGATAATAATAGCCGGCGATGCAAATGCGTGGTGCTTAATGAGCAGTGCTTGACCATACTCAGTGAGCATGTCAATTTCTTCAAATTGTACATTCGGCCAATCTCCTTTCACCGTATCCCAAAAAGCAAGAAAAAGCTTACAGGAACTGCAACCAAATGAGGTAAGCACTGTTAATTCTATTGTCTTATTCATAGTATACCTATTATAACGATAACTCCGCAAAGCATCTACGGAACAAGCCCCTTGCATAAAGCACCCGTTCTATTAGTATCAATAATAGAATGTTCTCAACTCCATGAGGAGAAAAACATGACTTGTATTCTTGCGTGGACCGATGGTCAAAGTGTCCTTCTTGCGGGAGATTCGGGTGGAACAAAAGCGGCTATCAAATTCCGCATTAAGCACTCGAAGGTCTTTCTCCGCACCGGAGAGGATAAAACCATTTGGGGTTTTGGATTTACCGGAAGTTTTACGGTGGCGCAAATTCTGCAATACACACTCGCCCTTCCATCTATTTCCCCAAAAGAAGATATTCGCGGAATTATTGTGCGTGATTTTATTCCCGAATTCCAGAAACTGTGTGATGAAGCGAATACGATCGACGACAAAGGCCCGGACGGTAAAGAAAATGCGGCGGAAATCATTATTGCCGTTCGCGGGAAAATCTTTATTGTCGATGTAGACTTTAGCGTACTGGAACATGATCGCCCCTATTGCGGTCTCGGCAATGGATCCCCTTATGCGCTTGGTGCGTTTCACCAACAGCTCAAAAAAAATCCCCCGCAAACACCCGAAGATTGTCAGGTCTTACTGTGGAATGCAATTGCAACCTCAACGGAATTTATTACCGGAATTGAGGAACCGTTTCACATTATTTCGGTTCCCTGCCCAATTATTGAACGTAGAAAAACTTCCCGCTCCAAGTGAGCGGGTTTTTTTATGGGTTTGATAAGACGCTTGACAGAATTATTAAATCATGTACACTTAATCTCAGTAGGGCGTTTGAGTTAAAAACATGCATATCGGCCTGTAAATCAGGTTACCAATGAAAGCTTTTTGCCACGGCAAAACGCTATCGGTAGAACGGACCCCGTCCATGTCGCGCTGGCTACACCGCGCATGCACCAAACCCCGCTTCGGTATGTATCATGTGATATTCATATCATATGATATTCACGTCCTTGTAGACCCAATCCTGACTTGTGACGGATTGGCAACACACCCCGAGATGGAGGAGCAGACTGTGTATTTCTTAAAAAATATATACACCCCTCCCCTGTCTCGGGCAGCACCTTTCGTTTCTACGCAGAACAACAATCCGCCTTCACGGTGGATTTTTATTTTCCAAAATTACGCAAAATTGAGCGATCGCTCAATTTTGCGTAATTTTGGAAAAAAAAGAGTTAAAAAAAATTATCTTAGCTTCAGCGGTCGCTGAAGCTAAGATAATTCACCATACTCACTAATTTTTTATACTAAAATTTTGTAAAAGAAAACTCCGCATCGCCAATGGCAATGCGGAGTGAAACAAACATTTAGGCAGGGTTCGGAATAATTGCTTTCCAATCAACCTTACGCGGCTTCTTGAACCAATCGCGCATCCAATCCTCTGGAATAAAGGTTACGATGATTGGCGCGAAGTTCTCGCCGACAACCGGGAGGGATATCACCACCCCACCCACATGGCTTCTTGCGAAACCGTGCTTACCGAAAGGATCCCCAGCGGTTGCTGCAGGGCACGAGACATGCAAATAGTTTGGCACGAAGACATAGCCACCTTTGTGAATATCTCCGGTCATCTGCACTTCAAGTGACAGGTCGTGGAACGCACCCGTGTGATTGCCCCGCTCGATCGCATTGCGTGCGGCATTCTCAAGTCCAAAGCCGTTCGCTGGACCTTTGCGTGCAGGATTGCCCCGCATGTGAAGTCCATAGCGACCACCGCGCCCCGTGATGAGCCGTGCAAGGCCCAAGAAATCTTGGCCGTGCATCGGATAGCCGATAAACCGCGAGTTCATCTTGAGCACCTCGGAGTGATACTCCTTGGGAAGCTCGAGCGCGACACGCGGTTTCATGACTTCGCCCACGATACAGCCTTCGGAGATGGTGTTCATCCCTTTTTGGCCGTGAGCGTTTTGCCAGTGGTTCCCGTTGGGGAGCCACAGGACTGGCAGGTCACGCGAATCTGCGATAAGCGGATTCTTGCCAACGCTTTCGAGCTTCAGTCCACTCTTTGCAAATGTCTGAATGACACTCGCGAATCCATCGGAACAGTTATTCACCATTCCGTAGATGAGCTTCAGGATTTGCTCCTGCCCACGATAGTCAGCATTGTAGACGCGTTGCCAGAGTAGCAACTGCTCACGCTCGGCTTCCAGCTCCTCGACTCGGTCAAGCTTTCCTGCACTCCGCGCACGTGCGATACGTGAGCGATAGGACGCAAGAGTCACCTGCAAGTTCTCGAGCGAAAGTTTCTGCTCGTGAGGCTCCATGTAGTACGCATGATTCTGACCGTGTGACAGGTCGTCCTCAAAACCGTACAGAGTCAGTCGTCCAAATCCATCCGAGACACGCATCGCCTTAAACCATGCACTCGTGAAATCAAGAAGTTTCCGATCTTCCTTGTCGTATACGTGCCACTCCCAGGCATGGCCTGAGTGAAGGTCAGATGTCGACCCAATGTTTACGTACTTATCGATGTCAGGAAGTTTCAGCTTGTCTCGATTTTTTTGTGGTCCACCTCGATATTGAATCGACGGAACGGTGTACGTCTTGTACTGCAACAAACCCTCAGGGACAGTGACCAGTGTGACCGCTGGCTGAAAGAGTGTGTCGCCCACCAATTTTTCAATCGGCGTGGTACCCGAACCAATGAGATCCGCTTCAGCGAATTTTTTCTTCACATACTCACCGTCAAATGCCGGCGCGAGTGTGATCGCCTGAACAACACGTGGCTCACTGAAGTGTCCATCGGAAATCAGCGAATGCGTGTGATGTGTCGTGAAGCGATTTACCACCACTTCAAGATCTGCAAGACCGTTTGATTTGGTCTTGTGATTAGCGCGTCGCTTGATGTACCCATCGAGGTGATTGCCCGATGCCGGATCACCGCCAAATTCGGTAACATGAAACACCTTGCCACGATAAGCGCAGAACGAGTTGCCGACACCGAGCAATTGTGCACCCGGAATAGCCTCGAGCAAGCGACCGATAAAGTACGAACGCACCCGCTCAGTAGCCCTACGATCGTTATCCTTGCTGATATTGGTTTGCACCGTACGCGAAAGCTCTTCTTGATATGCAAGCAACTCTCGCGCAAGATCACCGTCTTCGGGGTCATACTTTATTTCAGCGCGTACCGCTTTAATCTTGCGTTGAATTTCACTTCGGGCTTTGAGCGTTTGTGCGCGCAATTCCCAATGCGTCAGCATGCGTACCAACTCATCTTCACCAGCGCCCATTTGCAGAAACACCGGCACCGAATAGCGCGCCTTTCCACCAGACTCTGTCGAATGGTAGAAGTTTTTCTTGAAGCCCCCGAGCAAATTCTCGAGATCTTCCAAGAGCGTGGTGTAGATGGGCGTTTGGTCACCATGTTCCATGATTTCCTTAACCCGCAGCGCGTACGTTGGATCAATTACCTCGAGGTCAAGATCGATCGCTGATGTATGCGCATGCCGATTACGCGTATTTGCGTGCGACATTTTCACACGCAAGTGCATGAGGCCACCCGTAAAGATGACTGCGTAACGGTCGCGCTGTGCATACTCCATGAGGCAACGCAGGAAATTGTGTGACATGCGTCCGTCGTACGGCAGACCCAAATGCAGGGCGCCGACAATGAAAACACCATTCACATCATTCGGGATGACAATTGGCGCCGTCAGATCAGTTTTCGGAAGATTGATCAACTTCACGTCGTGCCCCTCGGGGATGACGCGGAGAATCCCGGGAATGTGACCCGCGGGTTTCTTGAGCTGACTTTTTCCACGAAGATACTTGATCTTGCGACTCACTTCATCCTTGGGAATGTGGGCGAACGCTTTGTACAAACGTTCAACTGGCCAAGCTTCGCGGACATACTCTTCGAGCAGTGCGCTTTCGGTCTTTCCCCAAGTCAGTTCGTCGAGACGGGACTTCAGTGACGTCATCGTGAAACGGTGTCCACCTTTTTCAAAGAACCCTTTGAATTCTTTTTGAATTTCATGAAAAAGATAGTCCACACCAGTCTTCTCCCCGCGAGATTTCGCGAGAATACCTGATTTGATTTGTTTCTCGATAAACAGAAGCAGTGGGGTGTGTTCCCAGTAACTCTTCTTCTTAAGTGCGGACATGATGTCCCTCCTTATGGTTGTGTATTACCTAAATCAACGTACAAGTATCTCTGAAGTTCATTCTAGGCGCGTTTGCGCAACTGCCTATCTTGACAGCAGAAAAAATGAGGGTTGTAACGTAAAAATTAAGCGTTACAATTTGCCCTGTATTGAAAGCGATTGAAATTATCCCCAGAAAAAAATTGGGAGGATAATTATTTTTTTGCCTTGGCGAAAATACGTGCACGGACTTCACTGAGTCCCTCTTTTGTTTTTGCGGAAAACGGAATGAACTCAACGTCAGGAAATTCTTCGGCAAATTCTTTGAGTTGGATTCGGCGTTCATTCGCATTCAATTTATCAATCTTATTCATAAGAAGTAAAAACGGGTGTCCTTCTTCTTCCACGACGCGCATCAGCTCGTGGTCATGACTCGTAACACCGATACGCGCATCAATGATAAGGATAACCAGTTCGGGCCGCGACTCCCCTCCGGCGAGATACCAAAGAATATGCTTGCGTATCCGCTCGGCATCTTTTTGCGGAAGGCGGGCGTACCCATAGCCGGGCAAATCGACAAAAAACATGTTGTCATTCACTTTATAAAAATTGATTTCCTGTGTCTTTCCGGGTCGGGCCGAAGTGCGCGCAAGACCGGCAACACCGAGAAGGACGTTGATGGTGGAGGACTTCCCCACGTTGGAACGCCCCACAAATGCGATTTGAGGAAAGGGGGTTTCAAGAATAGGATCACTCCCCTTAATGCCGCGCATAAAGACCGCATCAATCGATGATGCTGATTTTTTTGGCTTTGGGCGCACAACATTGAGTGTGGCGACTTCTTCAGCTGCTTCCTTTTTTATCTTTTGGATAAAATGCCGCTGTTGATGCTTCTTTTTCCGACGACTGATTTCTTCCATTGCTGCACCATAACACAGAACTCACCATAAAT
>Ga0209515_10006459_pt1 | contig 14592 bp, 16 predicted proteins | sample Subgroupgradi54m_FD_187454 | JGI IMG/M metagenome (GOLD analysis project Ga0209515, IMG submission 187454) | Subsurface groundwater microbial communities from S. Glens Falls, New York, USA - GMW60B uncontaminated upgradient, 5.4 m (SPAdes)... ...
TTTGCCATGTACGCGTCTGGAGGCGGCCTTCGATATAAATTTTCCGCCCCTTAGACAAAAGCTGACTGCACAGTTCTGCAAGTTTATTCCAGGAAACGGCACGGTGATATTCTACCTCTTCTTTTTTCTCACCGCTTTCCGTCGTCCAATAGCGATTGGTCGCAATGCCAAGCGTACAAACCGCTGCCCCCGTAGGGGTATAGCGAAGCTCTGGATCCCGTGTAAGATTTCCAATGAGTATGACTTTATTTAAGCTTCTCGATGCCATAATTAACCAATTAACTAATCAACCAATTAACTTTCTTGTACCGTTAATAAATATCGAATCACATCCGTTTGTAGTCTCATTTGTTTTTCGATCTCTCCCACTTTGAGTGCATCCGCCGCTAGCATAGCTAAAACATAATGCCCTTCTTCGTGTTTCTGTATCGGATAGGCCAGTCGTTTTTTGCCCATATCGGTGACCTCTTGCACCTTCACTGAAGCACCCAGAAGCTTAAAAATGACCTCATCACGTTTCTTGGCGTCCTTTATATCAAAGTCCGGACGAAAAATCACCATGAGTTCATATTGTCGCATAATAGGGAGAATAATACCATGCTTGCGGCGTGGTGACAAGGGTTATCGCAGACACTCACCAATCGCTACCACCGTCCTCACCAAAATGAAGGTTTCGTCTTACCGCTTTGAGCGCACGGTGCTGCAACATCTTGACTACTCCGATTGATTTACCGAGTAAATCTGCAGTCTCTTGTAAATTATGGCCTTCAATAAACCGCAACTTGATAACTCGTTGCTGATCTGGAACCAAATAAGAAAGTGCCTCTTCTACATTTTGCACATGGAAATCCCTCATCAAATCAGCATCTATCTCGTCATCAGCACTCAGTTCTATAGCTTCTATATCATCAACTTCTCCGATCCGAGAAGATAAACGATAGTAATCAACTAGCCGTGCGTGTGCAATCCGATATATCCACGCTAACACCGGCTTTTGACGATTTTGATATCCAGCCAATCCCTTCCAGACGCGAAGAAATACTTCGCTCGTCAAGTCTTGAACGATTTCTTTATCAGATATACGATAGAAAAAATATTTATATATAGGAGAAGTGTAGATAGAATAAAGCTCATTAAATGCTAGTGTATCACTTAAAATTTTTTTTTACCCGGATCGCCAATATGATAAGTCAGTTCCTTTCCTGGATGGCGCTGGTTTTGTCGGTTATCCAAAAACCACAGGAAACCGACCATTTCTTCTTCCATTAATCCAATCGTTCTCCCCTGACCAGGGAGGCGTGTCCCGATCTCGCTCTCTCCAGCTCCCATGGCACTTTTCCATTCGTTAAACATTTTTGATATAAATAGCTCTATCCCCTTTGCTGAAGCACCGTTTCCATGCGCTAAGATATCCTCGACTGAATTCCGAGCAAAATACTTTCTCTCCTGGTACATCGTTGCCCGGCTGTCATCAAAAAATTCAACGAGAAATGGATATTTTTGTAGTAGCTGTTCTTGCTTTTCCTGCCAGTCACCAGACAAAGGCTTTGGAGAGATTTCACCACGTGGTGGAGGGGGCAAAAATCGAGCAGATTGTTGAGGCAATTCAACTACTTGTTCAGGAAGTAATTGGGAAAATCCCCCGGTGGGAAGATAGTAACTAACATCGACTGCCGCAGCATCAGGATGATCTGCTTGAAATGAAGCAAGCTCTCTATAAACGATAGTTTGATTTAACTCATGAACAGCTTGCTCTACTTTTCCATCGCGAGCAGCTACTGCGCCAGGGATAAGAAGACTCGGGGCAGTAAGAATCATATTTCTTTCTTCCTCCAACCGCGCTATTTCTTGGTCTATAGGTTCCAATGCTTTTCCCATCAACCGAGCGATATCGCCGAGAGTAACACCGCGTTCTTTATCAGCCATATGTAGGTAAAAAAAGGCAAAAGATACAGCAATTTATATAACGTCTTATACGTCTTGTCAATACATATGTCCCTTATTCAAGGTACTCTCGAAGTTCTCTCGCGCTGCTCGGATGCCGTAAACGCCTGAGTAGTCTCAATTCTATTTGTCGAATCCGCTCCCGCGTACGCCCAACCAGCTCCCCAACCTCTTCTAGCGAATGCGCTCCTTCGCCATCCAAACCAAAGCGTTTCGTCAGAATAAGTTGTTCTCGTGGAGTAAAATTTTGGATTCGTGTGGCCAATTCTTCTCTAAGCCACTGTTGATCGACAGATTCCTCAGGATCAACTGCATCAGGATCCTCCACAAAATCGCCAAACTCACTCTCACCGTCATCACCCACAAGACGCTCCAGAGGTATCGTGTGATAGCTTGCCGCCATCAGTATTCTACCGACAGTACCTACCCGTAGCTCCATCTCTCCGGCAATCTCCTCAGGCGTAGGTAACCTTCCTAAATCTTCCTCCAAAACTTTCGACATCTTATATATCTGTCTCATCTTCTCATTCATGTGGATGGGGATGCGGATCGTCCGTGCTTTATCAGCAATCGCGCGAATGATTGCCTGCCGAATCCACCAGGTGGCATACGTACTAAATCTATTCCCACGATTATAATCAAATCTACCCACCGCACGCATGAGACCAACATTTCCTTCTTGGATGAGATCAAGAAACGGCAAACCCCTTCCCGTGTAATACTTGGCGATACTCACGACCAGACGGGTATTTGCGCTGCTCAGTGCTTTCCGAGCTTCTTGACCATCGTCAACCACCTTCTGAAGATATACTCGTGTCTCAGGCAGTACCTGAAACATTGTCTGGAGTTGTTCTTGAACATTTTTGCCTGATTGGATACGTTTGGCAAGTTCAACTTCTTCTTGGGCAGTCAAAAGAGGAGTTTTTGCTTGTTCATGAAGATACTGCCCCACCGGATCATCATCGTCAACATGTATAAAAAGATTGTCTGCATGAACCTGAGCCTTCTCCTCTTCTAACAACTTCAGCTCCTCGTCTGATGGTTCTCGTTCGTCGTTCTCTTCATCGATAAGCTGGATATTCTCCGACAGCGGATGATTAATATCGTCAACTGGTATTATCCTACGTTCTAGATCAACCATATATAGAGAATATGCTACTACGCGCCAATTCTAAACTCAACCACATCACCATCTCTCATTTCATACTCGCGGCCTTCAAACCGCAATTTCCCCAATTCCTGTGCCTTTTTCCGACTTTCGAGGGCAACAAGATCTTCAAACGATATTACTTCCGCCTTAATAAATTTTTTTTCAAAATCCGTGTGAATGACCCCGGCTGCCTGGGGCGCCTTCGTGCCATTTGTGATAGTCCACGCGCGAACTTCTTTGACCCCCATCGTCAAAAAAGAAATAAGTCCGAGCATTTCATATGCTTTTTGGATCAGCCGCTCCAAACCAGATTGAGAGAGTCCCAATTCCTTCAAATACTGCTTCTGATCTTCTTCCGACAGTCCTGCAAGTTCCGCCTCAATTTTAGCGGAAATCATGAACTGGTCAGATTTTTTTAGTTGTTCTTCTGAAACATTGGCAACATACAGCACGGGCTTCATGGTGAGCAAGTGTAAATCCTGTAAAATTTCTCGATCTTCTGTATCCGGAATCACAGCTCGAGCTGTTTTGCCGCTATCTAGTGCAATCTTGAGTGTTTGAATAAGTTCCCACTTTCTCACTGTTGCCTTATCTTTGGCTCCCCGCGTTTCTACTTGCTTATTGAGTGTTTGCAAGTCAGCTAAAATAAGTTCTGTTTCAATAATCCCCTTATCTCGGTTTGGATCAACGCCACCTGCCACATGGACGACGTCAGCATCTTCAAAATATCGCGTGACATGACAAATAAGATCCACTTCGCGTATGTGAGAAAGAAATTTATTGCCCAACCCTTGCCCTTCCGCCGCACCCTTGACTAAACCCGCAATATCGACAAACTCAACGGTTGCTGGCACTATCGGGGGCCGTATACCGTCTTCTTTTTCCACAATGTCCGCAAGTTTATTTAACCGTTCGTCGGGCACCGGAACCACGCCGACATTCGGTTCAATGGTTGCAAACGGATAATTCGCCGCAAACGCAACCTGTTTTTTCAGGAGCGCATTAAACAATGTGCTTTTCCCTGCATTTGGAAGTCCGACGATTCCGACTTTCAGATTCATGGATGAATTGTAGCATAGAATCCTCATGGTACAATACACCCATATGCTTATATCGGTTACATCGAAAATCACCGACACCCAACTCCAGGAAGCTGCCCAAGATTTGCAAGGATACATCAAAATCGTCGTAGATATTGAACAAAATATCCTCACTGCAGGAGGACTCCGCCATGTGGAAGGTGAACAACTCCTTTTGTCCCATGGATCAAAACAAGAAAACCTGTGGGGCGGCGGATTTGATACGGAAACAGGTGAAGTTGATTTTGATTCGATGATAAACATCAGACCCAATCAAGGAAACCAAAGCCGAGAGGTACTTTCGGCAGATATCAGAAAACGGATAGAAAAAATAATCCACCAGTTACTCCGATAACGATAATATGACTGCACAAGAACTTACCTACAACATCGCGGTAAATTTAGGACGTCTAGCCCGATGGAATGATGAAGGAAAAAGCCAACGGGTCAATCAGTTTCTATTGGAAACAGAAATCTATGTGCATCAACTGGAGACTACACCAATGCGAGATAGATTTCTCCCGACGTTTCATGCACTCAAACAAAAATTCCATGAGTTAAAACATGCAACACGTCGAGATGATGCGTGGGCGGAAGATGCCTTAACGTGGGCAAATATCCTGACTCACCGCGCAAAACTGGCATAAACAGAAGAAGGCATACTCTCTCCTGTCTATTTTAGAGTCTCGAAGGCGTATCCCTGAGACGTCAGCGTCTCAATAATTCTAGGCAGAGCTCTCACCGTGGTCAGGTGGTTTGAGTGCAGAAGAATGTTTGACCCATTGGTCGTTGCAGCCACTACTCGTCGTACGAGTTCATCAACCGGAGGCTCCGACCAATCACGAGGATCCACATCCCAAAGAAATAGTTTCAAACCTAATGTATCCGCACTCTGTTTTACCGCCACATTGACGCCGCCATACGGTGGACGAAAAAGCCCAATATTTTGATGAGAGATTAGCGTAAGAATGCTATTCGTTGCATTGAGTTCTTTATAAATTGCATTGGTAGAAAAATTGGGAAGGAACGAGTGGGTTAAGGAATGATTCCCAATGACATGTCCCTCCAGCACAGTTCGTTTTGCTACATCGATATCTCTTTGTGTATTTTGTCCAACCAAGAAAAATGTTGCTTTCACATTATACTGCTTGAGAATATCCAGAGTGAGAGGGTAATAAATGGAGTTCGGGCCGTCATCAAAGGTAAGATAGGCAATCTTGGGACCAGCTGGAGTTTTGTCTCCAAGGACACTTTTTCTTTCAAAATTTCTTCCGGTAGGAATAGCGACGAGTCTCCTGTTTTTCGCGTAAAATTGAGCATACATTGCCACACGGGCATCGTGGTCATCAAACTCTGCATGCGTGATCTCTTCGACCTTTACCGCAAACGCTCCCAATTTTTTATTCAGCTCTTTATCGTCTAAACGCAATTGCAACACGATCTTTTTTGGATCTTGGGGACTTGGGCGCTCAACCACAGCAAGGAGATTGCGAATGTCCGTCGGTGTTAAAGTAAACACCAGTCCTCCACTGGTTATGGTAATAGATGATTGGATTGCCTCTTGTGCCTGTGTCCGAATGGGGACAAGTTCATCCTCGGTGTGACTTGTTGGAAATGTTTTGACTATGGGAATGGGAAAAGAATCTTTTGGAGGGTTAAAAAGAGTGTTCATGATGAGTATGGTAAGTTTACCCGTATTTATTTTCACGCCATCATGAGGCGGAAGCGTCTTTTTTATATCTCCTTTAAAATCAGGCATCATCGGCGCAGCATTAACATTTATCTGATCTTGCAACTCGAGGAGTTTTAAGGTTAATAATGTTTGCGAAACGGTTCTGGATAATGGAATATTTTTCAGACCAAAGAGGGCTTTCTGCTGTTCAATGAATTTTTTCAGTAACGTTCCCCTTCTTCCTTCCGCGATAAGTTGATTGGCTACCACATCAACGTCAATGGTTGCGCCAAACTCTTCCGGTTTTATTTCAAAAATTTTATCTTGATAGACTAGCTTTACGGGGTGGTAACTTTTCGCAATTTCTTTTTTAAGAATTGAGACAAGTTTTGTTCTATCGGCACCAGTGACGTCTTCTCCGTTTACCATCAACCCAACAATTGCCCTTTTGTTCTGAAGGTTGTTAAACGAAAGGGTAATATTTTCGATAAGTAACAACAGAGCGATAAAAAGTAATGCTCTTTTCGCCACTCGTGATAGATGATGTAACTTGTTTGTGATCATAATTATTATCGATAGTCCAAACATTTCGCCCTGCTTATTTCCATATCTTGTTCCGATTCTTCAGGAACGCTCAACTGCTGATTTTTTAGTTGCAAGTCAGCATCACGGCAAAAATCTGATACTTGTTGAGTAAGCTTTTCGCGTTGTGCGGCGGGAGCGAGTTGAATTTCTTGCGCTGCACGATCAATTTCATCGGTGAGCCGAATGGCGGCAAATGCGGTCGTTGCGAAATCATCTTGTTTGAGATTTTTTTCAATATCATTCACTTTATCTTTCGCAAAGGTAATGAGTAATTTTTCCTTTTCGTCTGAAGTTTGTGCCTGAGAAATCGAATCCTCTTCTTTTTTCACTGCGTCGACTGATTCTTTATCGATATGTTCTGTATTGTTAATAACGTTTTCTGGGTTTAACACTGCATCTGTCTGTGAAACGGAAGATTGGGGAGAAAGAGTCGGAGAAGGGGTGGTCACCCCTGTCTCTTGTGGAGAAGTGGCCGGGGAAAGGGTTGGAGTTTCCGCTCCACTGGGGGCAGGAGAACTGGAACTACCCGAGGGTTCGGGTGGGGAAGAAGCGGCTGGTGGTACGGATCCCTCCTGAGTTGGAGAAGGAGCACTGGCGCCAGGCTCAGGCTGAGGAGCAACAGTTGATGGTGGTGCTTCACTGGCAGGAGGTGGGGGTGGATTAGCAGGAGGTTGTTCTGCTGCTGGCGCCTCAGGAGCAGAAGGCGGCGTTTCAGTATCTTGGGCAAGTTGGGAAATCCCTAAAACATTTTTTACTTCATGTTTGGCCTGTTGAAGTATTTTGGGTTGAGATGACGCCCCTAAAATAAATACGGTGAAAATTATTTGAGCAATAACAAAAAGTGATGTTGGCAACATTAACATCAGAGTAGCACATTAATTATAGTATCGTCAACCAATTCCCACAAAACTCATCACAAAACTCCACAAGCTCTTAAAAACTCTGGTATCCAATGAGATTTCAAATCAGTATAATAAAAACATGAATGTTCTTTTTGTCGTCTGGGAGCTCGATCCGTTTTTCAAAATGGGAGGCTTGGGTGATGTGGCCCGGTCATTGCCGTCAGCTCTCAAATCCTTAGGGGTCGATATCCGCGTCGTTTTGCCCTATTATAACGTCATCAAAATGGGCAGGAACAAAAAAACGAAACGAGCCAAGTTTCACATGCAGTATGCGGGCAAAAACGAAACAGTGGAGGTTTGGGAAGTAACACCAACATACACAAATGTTCCGGCCTATTTTCTAAAAAATTCACACTACCTTGACCGTGTGGCGTCCATGAATACCTGGGGATTTTTTGATAAAGCAGTAGTAACGCTCATCAAAAATAATATCATTGGCTTTACTCCAGACATTGTCCATGTCAATGATGTCCATTGTGGACTGATTCCCCTTCTTATAAAGCTGGAAAAATTGCCGATCAAAACCATGCTTACCATCCACAATCTCGCATATCAAGGAAAAACATCGATTCAAATGATCAAAAATATAGGCATTGATCCGGATGAGTGCAAAATGCTTCTTTGGGAAATCAAATCTTCCCAGATCAATTTCCTTCTTGAAGGAATAGTACACGCCGACATTGTGACGACGGTTTCTCCCACCTATGCAAAAGAAATTCTCACCGAGGAGTTAGGCAGCGGCCTCAATGAAGTATTGCGGGGTAAAGAAGGACGGATTTTTGGGATACTGAACGGCATAGACATAAACTGGCGGTATATTCTGCATGACCGCTCAATAAAATACCACTATGGATTATCCCCGGAAGAATCTGACCATGAAGGGATCAAATACTATGACTGGAAAGAGGGAAAGCGCCGTAATAAGCTGTTGCTACAAAAAAAACTCGGACTGAAAATAAAAAGCGACATCCCGATGCTTTGCTTCATCGGACGGTTTGATTCCAAGCAAAAGGGACTGGATATCCTCCACACTATGCTCCGGCGTGTGGATCAGACCGCATACGAATTCGTGTTTTTGGGACAGGGCGAAAAAAATTGGGAAGAGCGCTTCCAGTGGCTGTCAACATTTTATCCAAAAAACATCTCCTGTACATTCCGATATGATGAAACACTTGCTCACCAAATCTATGCAGCGAGTGACTTTATCCTCATTCCCTCCAGTTACGAACCGTGCGGACTCATACAAATGATTGCGATGCTTTTTGGTACCATACCGATTGCCCATAAAACAGGGGGTTTAAAAGATTCGATAAAAGACGGATACAACGGATTTTTGTTTTCCGCATACAATTCCGAAACCTTGGAAGAAAAAATCACCAAAGCAATCGATATATGGAAAAATGATACACCTTCCTTTGAACAAATAGTGCACCATGCATTGACAACTGACTTCTCATGGACGAAAAGTGCTCAGGAGTATCTTTCATTGTACGAAAAGTTGCTGCGTGAAACCATGTGGACATCTTCCTAAGGGCTCGTCCATCCCGCTTGGCGGGACGGATACGGCCCTTTGTGACGCACCTTCAACTAAAAAATGATTCAAATTATTATCGGATGCGTCCTAGTTCATTTTCAGGTAGGTATTGAAAAAATCAACAGATCGCTGAAGCGCTAATCCTAAGCTTTGTGAAATATTGTGATCGGAGCCTGGATATTCATAATATGCAACAATTTTTCCTGCCTGCCCAAGTCTATCTCGTAAAGACTGTGAAAAAGCAACGGGTACTTCTTCATCACTTCCGCCAACATCTAATTGGACAGGTGCACGAATGTATTGGAGATTATAATTTGGATCAAGAGAATGCCAAAACGTCGGATTGGATTGCGGTGTACCATACTGGGCAACTAAGGTAAATCGATTGCGATTTCGTAGCGCTAAATCTCTCGGGGAAGGCTGAAACGGCACACGTCTTGCCCAGTTATTCATAAGGTCATCATACGTTCCCACCACTCCTCCCCAGATAACTACAGCTTTAATATCAGGCGAAATAACTAAGCTTCGCAGAGTAATATTGCCTCCCAATGAATGTCCCCACATGCCGATGCGCCTTGGGTCGGCATCTTTGAATTTTTTCATGGAGGCAAGGGCGTTTAATACATCTACCGTATACGCCGGCGAGTAATACGCTCCCTCTGGGTTCCCTTCCGAATTCCCGTTTCCTCGATAATCCGGCTTAAACACAATGTAGCCATTTCTGGCAAACGCATCCACATACGCAACGTAGCGCTCGGTGGTGCGATACTCCTCAGGAGGAATATATCCGTGATTAAAAATAATCACCGGCCAACCAGTGGTGGGCTTGGGACCAGTGGGCACCGTCAACAAACCATGAATTTTCAAACCATCCGAAAGGTACAACGCAATATATTGGGTGTGATTACTCCCAGGAGCTAAAGTTTGCTCTATGGCAATATCACTCCCCGGATAAAAGCGCTTGCGCATGGCTTCGATAGTAAGGGGGTTCAAGGGGACGTTTCCTTGTGAAGTGACTGCTTGACGAGACACCGGTACCAAAAGAGCAACCAGACCCAGAAAAAACAGCCATATCTTACTCATCATACCTAGAGTATACACCTGGAGTTGACAGCATAGGGAACGCGTGAAACAATGATGATATGGCGATGCCGACGTTTAAGCACGCACAAGCAATTTTTGTGGGAAGTGTGGTCTTTGTGATTCTTGCCATTGGATTTATTAGCTTGTTGGGAAGTACGCGAAGCAGTGCACCGGCAACGGATACACGAGCAAAAGCAGGAATTACCGCAACGCTCAAATTATCTGGAATCGTGTCATCTATTGATGACACCAAAGGCGTCATTATCGTGAATAATCTGCAATTCCTCGATGCGACCAGCAATTTGGGCACGTGGACGGTGACGCCACCATCAGGATTCATCATTGGTTCCGTTGGACCGGGCAGCCGGGTAACGCTGACCGTCAACCCCACGACATTTCTTGCTGCCAGCCACACCCTTACCGCTACGCAGATTAAAATAGAAAAGTAGCTTACCGTTTCTTTATGTGGGGACCGTTCGGAGTATCTTCTACAACGTATCCTTTTTCTTCAATTTGTTTTCTGACGCGATCAGATTCCTTAAATTTTTTTTCTTTTCGAAGCTTCTCGTGCCGGGCAACTAATACTTTCACATCCTGAGGAATAGGCTCAAGTTTCCGTACTACTGATAAATCGAGCCCTAGCACTTCATCAAAATCCATGAGGAGATCATATTTATCTGGTGACGGAATGTTGGATTTCACCACTTCCCAAACCACCGCAAGTGCTTGTGGCATATTCAGGTCATCAGTGATTGATCCATCAAATTTCTTCCGATACGCATCTATTTTTTTCAGTTTATCTTCTGAAAGGATAGATCGCTCTGCTGTTTTCAGATTTGCGATACTGCTTCGCAACTCATTGATTGCATTCTGAGTACTCATCAATGCCTCCCACGTAAAGTTTAAAAAGGAACGATAATGCGCAGTCAAGTAAAAATAGCGAAGTGCCAATGGATCAAAACCCTTTTTTTGAACATCTTCAATGGTATAGAAGTTTCCTAAACTCTTACTCATTTTTCTGCCATCAACTTTCAAAAATGCGTGGTGCACCCAAAATCGGACGAAGAGCTTACCCGTTGCTGCTTCTGATTGGGCAATTTCATTCGGATGATGCACCGGAATGTGATCAATGCCGCCGGTATGGATATCAAACGTTTCGCCAAGATATTTCATACTCATTGCGGAACACTCGATATGCCACCCAGGAAATCCATCACCCCACGGGCTGTCCCAGTACATCGTATGACCCGCAAATCTCCCCACCCGCTTAAACCACAATGCAAAATCAGCTGGGTGCAATTTAAACTCTCCGGTTTTTACTTCCTCGCGGACTGCCGTCTTTTTTTCTTCAAGCGACTGACCAAATAATTTCCCGTACTTATCAAACTTCGTTACATCAAAATACACTGCTTCCGGTGTATCGTAGGCAAAACCTTTTTCAACAAGTTTTTTGATTAATAAAATCTGCTCCGGAATGTGATCAGTTGCGCGGCATGTAATCGTGGGGCGCAAAATATTCAGCTTATCCATCGAATCATAAAAATGTTTCGTAAAAAAATCCGCAACTTCCCACACAGTTTTTCCAGCTTTGACTGCTCCCTTTTCCAACTTATCTTCTCCCTCGTCGGCATCGGAAACCAAATGTCCGACATCCGTCACGTTCTGCACGTGCGTCACGTGATACCCAAGTCGCATCAAAACCCGGCGCAAAATATCATCTCCCACATATTTTCTGCCATGGCCAATGTGCGCATAGTCATACACCGTCATACCGCAGGTATACATGCCCACATCCGGCGGATGGATAGGGACAAAATCCTCGATTTTTTTAGAAAGCGTATTATAGAGCTTCAACATAATTGCAATTATATCACGGCTTGACGATATCTAATGTATCCTTTGCTTGCTTCCATTGACCTTCTGTAGTTTCTGCAAGTTTTAACCGAAGAACAAAAACGCAGGTGGGTGACCTACTCGTCACCAACCGTACATAATCCTCCATCCTTGGAAAGGATTCCACCACATCCTTAGCACATTTGCCGTAATAAAACGTGGGCGGAGTTTTTGTAAACATATCATCTCGCGCTTGCCGATAACGCGCAAACTGAAACATTGATGATGTATACCAGGAATATTTATACGGCGAATACCGGTGTGCTTGAAAGTAAATAAGGTCATCCCACTCATCAAGAAATAACGTATCTTTGAGATCAGATAATGTTTTCACAATGTCGCCGCCGACAAAAATCCTATCAAAATTTGTAGTAAATTCTGCATGGCGATCCACTTTTTCATGCAAATATGATTGAGGGGATAAAATAGCCCACGCAGTTATCGCAAAAAATGCAATGCCACCAAATATACCTAATGTTCTCTTCTTCTCCCTAATATCGGTTACCAACAACAGAACACTCATGATAAACAAGCCGTACCACTGGAGGTGATGAAACGCTGCATAATAAATCTCTCCCGGAGTTGTTGGTCGAATATTTGCAAGTGTTAAAAAAACAAAAAGGAATGGAATTGGTCGAAAAAATGTAAGAATCCAGAATAATAGGGCCAATCCTACCTCTATCCAGCGAAACAAATTCCACTGCCCTCCAAAAAATACCAACACCGGATACAAAACCATTGACCCAAAACTTCCTTCATTCCCCGGTCGCGATACGTTGACGGTGACGACGTTAAAAAAATAATCCGGCAACGAATGAAGTCCGATGGTTATTACGGATATCAATAAAAATATATTCAACGATATTTTGCTCATTTTATTTTTCTTATCCTTCCAAAGAAGATACCCAAACATCACCATGGCTAATGGCACATAGGGTTCGCGTGAAAATACCACAAACCAGGTGAGATTTGCAGCAACAATAAAATCAATTGCGTGCAACTTTTTCCCTCGCCAAATTTCTCCAATTGCTCCCAATAGATATACCAATGGGTAGACAATCATCGCTTCTGCCAAAAAATGCTCGCCGAAAAGAAATCCTTTGGTCGATTCATACAATAATGCAAAACCAAATCCTATCCACCCAAATCGAAGCACCAAGAGCGCATCAGCAATCATGGAAAAATAGATAAGAAACATCCGGTGGTGATAGATAAGAAGATAGACGCCGTCCGGCTTGGTAAAATATTGAATAAGCGCGCTTAGGTAAGCAAGGATTGGTTGATGATTGAAAAAAATGTCTGCATACAGCCTTTTTCCACTAAGCAAAAAATATCCACCCATGTAGTTGAAGCAATCATCGAAGCATCCAAATGCCCCAATGCGATCTCGATAGATGTTCCGGAGAAATACCCAAAATAAAACAAGAGGAACCAAAAGCCCGACCCGAAATAATAACTTCTTCATGGACTAGTCTTGCCGTGCATTGCGGCTTTTTTCTGATGAAGCTTTCTGAGCAATGCCATACAAATTTCCGCGCTTGGGTTTACTGGGGGTGAAAACTGGCGCAGTAGTTGCAGCCTGGGCTGCTTGCTTGGCCGCTTGTTCTTTTTTCTGTGTCTCTTCCATCTGTATCTTTTCCCATACCGATGGTTCTTTTTGCTTTTTGGATTTTCCTGCTAAATACTCAAGCGCCGTATGGGCAATAGCCTCTCTAATTTTTTTATCTTTTGTTTGGTCAAGTTCGTCCAAAGGGGTTGACTGTTTTGCCGTTTCTCCTGATGCCAACGGCGATGGAATTTTTTGGCCAGTTTGACCCTTTTTGCTCGTCCCAAGACTTTCCAACGCCTTGCCGGCAATTTCTGCTGGGGCTTTCACCACTTCACTTCCTACCTGACTCGCCAAGTCTTCAAACGATCCGATAATTTGTTTGGCAATACCAGCCATACATTACACCAATCCTAACTGTTCTTTTGCTTTAGTACTCACCCGATCCATACTCCACGGCGGTTCAAACGTAAGCTCCACATCGACTTTTTTTACACCAGCAAGTTTCCCTACTTCTTCCTTAATGGGTGTTGCTATTAAATCAAACAGCGGACAACCCAATGTCGTGAGGGTCATACGAATTCCTACCACTCCACCATCAATAGTAATATCATAAATAAGTCCCAAGTCCCAAATGGAAACCCCAATTTCCGGATCAGGAATGGTTTGTAAAATGTCTTCTATTTGCTTTTTCGTTATCATATTCTTAATTAACTAATTAACCAGTTAACCAATCAACGAAGCTAGTATTCCCTTCTCCCTTCCAATGCCCGCGTTAACGTGACTTCATCGGCATATTCTACATCCCCACCGACCGGCAACCCGTGCGCGAGTCTCGTAACTCTTAATTCATGATTCTTAATTCGTAATTGTTTGGTAATGTACATCGCCGTTGCCTCTCCTTCCATATTGGGATTGGTTGCTAAAATAATTTCGCTCGTACCATTTTTTGCGCGCGCGACGAGATCCGCAATATAAATTTCCTCCGGCCCGATGTTATTAAGTGGATCAATAGCGCCATGAAGCACATGATACATGCCCTTGTATTTCCCCGTGCGTTCAATAGACAATACATCGGTCGGATTCTCTACGACGCAGATTACTGAGTGGTCACGACTTCCATTGCTGCAAATAGTACACGGATCTTCCTCGGCAATATTTTTACAAATCGAACAAAACACGGTATTGGTTTTGAGCCCCACCA
>Ga0209515_10006460_pt1 | contig 14590 bp, 20 predicted proteins | sample Subgroupgradi54m_FD_187454 | JGI IMG/M metagenome (GOLD analysis project Ga0209515, IMG submission 187454) | Subsurface groundwater microbial communities from S. Glens Falls, New York, USA - GMW60B uncontaminated upgradient, 5.4 m (SPAdes)... ...
GCCGCCAACCAATGACAGTTATCTGCCCTACGGATATTTAGATAGTATTTCCTGTTCAGTCGCTAACGGCTGGGTTTGGGATCAGGATACCCGAAATGTATCATTGACGACTCAAGTCTTGGTCGATGGAAAGTTACTATCAACAGGTTTAGCCAACATTTACCGGGGGGACGTTGCCGCGGTAGTATCACACGATAACGGACTACATGGCTTCTCGATTCCCCTCCCGGCATCAATTAACGACGGACTAACTCACACCTTCCGAGTCTACGGGGTTGATAGCACCACCGGCGCCACTAAAGAGTTGGGGTTATCGGGGAAAGTGATGACCTGCGGCGGCTCAGCTGATAAACCGACGTATGGCTATGTCGATCGGGCCACCTGTACTAGTTTGGATGGTTGGGTCTGGGATCCCGACGCTCCTAATACATCATTAACCGTTAATATGGTCGTCAATGGAGTCCAAATGGCTTCTGGAATAGCCAATCTTTATCGCTGGGATGTTGCGGTGTTGGTATCACATGATAATGGACTTCATGGCTTCTCAATACCAACACCCACCGGAATAAAAAATAATACCGCTCAAACAGTTCACTTTTACGCCGTCGATACCGATCCATGGGCACCAACTAGAGAGATAAATTTGTCGCCAAAGACAATCACCTGCAGTCCTTAACAGTTCCACTTACCAACGGACCGTTTTGCGTCAGAAACTTTGCTCGCCTTCCATCTCCTTACAAGAACCGTGGATAAGTATTACTTGACTCACTGTCATGTTTAACACTACAGTTAACCTAGAGAGGAGGTGACCTTCATTATGAAAAAAGCCTTGGCATTTGCCAAAAAACACCCAGCCTATGTTGCCACCATTCATGCTATTGGGGGAATCGGTATCGGCATCCTTATCGCCTCGCCTCTCGCCGGAAGACATCCTCTCCGCTGGGGTATCGCCTTCCTAATCATTAGTCTACTGGGCCATCTCTACGCCTGGATTCACTGAACAACTCCGCCAGATCCCCCTTTGGCTTCATCCATTTTCTTCACCGCTTTCTTCACCAGGTCAGCGATCCTTGCCTCTTCGGCACTAGTCAATCCCGTGAGCGCGAAGGCGACCGGCCACATGACACCTTCGTCTAGGTTTGCCTCGTGCTGAAAGCCGAACGTCGCATACCTCGTGTTGAACTTTTGCGCACTTTGAAAGAAGCAGACGACCTTGCCGTCCTTGGCGTATGCGGGCATCCCATACCAGAGCCTTGGCACGAGGTCTGGCGCGTTGGTTTTGATAATCGCATGGAGCCGCTCGCCTATGGCGCGATCCGGTTTCGGCATCGCAGCGATCGCCGCGATCACGGCGCTTTCCCCGTCTGTTTCATTTTTTGTTTTTTTCATATTTTTCATTACCATTCCTACCTTCACTATTCTACCGTTTTAAAAAACAGCCCACCCCTACTAGTGGCTCCCCTCCAACTCATCCCGCAGTTTTTTAAATTCAGCACTTTGAGCTCTTTGTTGCGCAAGGTTTTCCATCGCCTGTCTAATCAAGTCACCAGCCCCTTGCCCTAGATCCTTTAAACTGTCCAGAAAACCTCCAATACCTGAGGCATAAATTTGATAAACCAACCTCTCCCGACCCTTTAAGTTCTTTACGTCAATCCCAAACAACTCTTTGGCTGTGTCTCTGGATTCCGCTGAAACTAGAGTACCGTCTTTGCGTCTAAACCAAGACGCATAAAGCTGTTCATCCGTAATCGGGGCCGCTGGGGTTTCAGGTCGTGCTACCACAGTAGGAGCAACAGGAGCTGGCCTCTCTGGAGTAATCGTATAACCAAATTCAGTCTTATCTTCTATCGGCATTTTGTTCAAAACATTATTAACTACGGAAAGTTTAACACAACCATACGACTCAAAGACCCATTGGCTCCCCCATCTCCTTACACAAATCATGGCTTGGTAAACTCGTTCAAATAGAACGATTTTGAAACTGTATTAGTCCATCAAACAAAAAATACCCCTTACAAGTCGAAACCCGTAAGGGGTGTAAGGAGGCGCGCTAATTGCGCACCGCGGCTAACCGCCAGCTTGAATCCCAACCGCCATCAAACCAAACAAGGAAGAGATACCGGAAGGGGCCGTACCCGGCGAGGAAAGGCACATCCAGGTTACCGTCTGGGTGGCGCCAACTAGAACCAAGCGCGACAATCGGGCCGGCACGCTGGAGGTTGGGGTAGGCCGTTCCAAGGACGAGAAGTTCCTTGAGGGTAGCCGGGCGCAGACCTTGGGCGCTCATCTCCTTGATGGCGTCTTCGCTACTAATATTGCGGGCAAAGCTTACCAGGTAGATATCCACCTGGGCCTTACCACTCTCAGTGGAGGGGAAGTTGCTGGAGGCGACTTCCTTGTCCGCCCATTTGTACTTGCCGGCCTGAACCAGTTGCTCTACCGTCTGGTTGTAGTCGACAGTGACGGTGTAGATGCCCTGAATTTCATCCAGCGATTTATCGATAGAGTCCAACGACCGATTGATAGAGTTGATCGAACTATCGATTGGGCCACCTGGTGCCACCTCAGTTTCCATCGAGCTTAAGTTACCGTCAAGTCGCTTGATGGTGGCAGCGATCGAAACAATCTCCCACACCAGAAGAAGACCCATGGCGATTACCAGAATCGCCAAGAACTTCCTTTTTGTCATGGCACATCCTTACCTTTCTGTCCCGCTAAGCGGAACCATGAGAAATTGGCTATTTAAGGTACCCCATAATTATAGTTGATGATACCTTGAATATCAAAATCCCTTGCTCCCCCGGCTGGACTCGAACCAGCGACATCCTCGTTAACAGCGAGGCGCTCTACCAACTGAGCTACAGGGGAATGTAAACGAACAATCCCTATTTTACCATTTTGTGGCCATTTTTCGAAGCTAGAACCTTGTTTGACAACTTCGACTGGATTTGTTTAAGTTAGGCTATGGCATATTCTGAATCGAGAAAGAAAGGTTACTATGACACCCGCCCCCTCTGGCAATGGCTCGTTATCTATCTCGTGATTGGCGGCCTGATTTATGCCGCGATCTATTACTTCTACTTCGCCAAGAAAGGCAAAATGCCCTATGGCGCCGCCTATAACCCTCCCCAGGCTGTCAGCCAAAACACCGTCACTGCCACCGCGAACGGTTTCCAACCAGCCAACATCACTATCAAAGTCGGTACCAAAGTTACCTGGACCAATAGTAGCGGTAACGATATCAGTCTCGATTCTGACCCGCACCCTTCCCATACCGACTACTCCCCGCTAAATATTGGTGTCATCAAAAACAGTACCACCGCCTCACTTGCCTTTCCCAAAACCGGCATCTACCGCTACCACAACCACTTCCAACCCAACCAAATCGGCTCCGTCACCGTCCAATAGCTAATCCAATCGATGCAGAACCAAGTTCACCAAGGCGAGTACGACCGCTGCCAATAATGCGGTTCCAAATCCAGCTACATGGAAACCTCTTACCAAGTTTCCCATCAATAAAATCAACAAGGCGTTGATTACGAAAGTGAACAGCCCCAAAGTCAAAATATTGATCGGCAAAGTCAGTATCACCAAAATCGGTTTGACTAAAAGTGAAAGAATTCCCCAAACCACCGCGACCACCAATAAAGTCTGCCAACCATCAATTCTCATCCCTGGCACCAAATAGGTCGTCACGTAAAAGGCAATCGCATTTACCACCAAACTTGTCAGCATACCTCTATATTATCTCACTTTTTTCTCGTCCTCCGGTCTCTCGTAAGGCCAACCCTGTCTTTTGGGATCATCGAGTCGCCCCACAAATCCCATTGCCGGATCAATGATAAAAACCATCCCAAAGGAATTCGTGTATCTCACCCAGCAGTGGCCTCTCCCATCATTCAGAAAATTTCGGTCAATCGAAATACTTCTCGGATTAATTTTCCCCTCCCTTTGTAGCCTTTCAAGTAAATAGGCAGTCAATAAGGCCTGATGTCGACAAACTCCCGCCTTCCCTGCGATAAATGCCGCCAGGGTGACTTTTCTTCCGATTTTGACGTCCTCTGCCACCAATCTGTCTGACTCTTCCCGGTTATACGGCATTTCCTCCCTTACGAACTCAAATACATCATTCAATAAACCCGACTTGAAGGTATCCCTAGTTCGCCTCATCGTTTCCTCTCGTCTTTTCAGCAATTTTCTATAAACCACATCGAACATTTTTTCCTTTTTGTCATCCACCACCACCGCTTCAACTTGGCCTTTTTCATCCATGCAAACATACACCCCACCATTTATCGGGGTATCCCGAACAATCATTCTTCTCCCGAGATAATATTTTTCCTTCACCCCACCATACTCCCGCTCCTCCAACTCGCGCCGCCCAGACAAAGCCGATTCATATCTTCTCGTATAATCCCACTCTCCTCTGTCTCCACTCATGACCAAATCATAACCTAAAAACCAACCAACTGGAGACGAATTATTCCAAATAGTCCTGTAACTTCTTTCTTCGTGACGGGTGTCTGAGTTTGCGCAACGCTTTGCTCTCGATCTGGCGGATCCTTTCCCGGGTTACCCCAAACTCCCGACCAACCTCCTCCAAGGTCAGCGCCTTAGCTCCGTGCAGGCCAAATCTCATCTTCAGTACCTTTGCCTCACGATCGGTCAAAGTTGCCAACACTTCCTCGACGTTCTCAAGCATCAATTGCTTGGTCGTCGCCTCATATGGCGATACTTGCCCCTCATCGGCAATAAAGTCACCCAAGAGCGAGTCTTCATCATCACCGATCGGGGTCTCCAGTGAAGTTGTCTTCTGAGAGATCTTCAAAATCTCCCTGACTCTGTCTGGTTCTAGATCCAACTCCTTGCCGACTTCTTCATCGGTCGGTTCCCGACCTAAGTCCTGCATCAGTTTTCGCTGTGTTCTGATCAGTTTGTTGATCGTCTCCACCATGTGGACCGGAATCCGAATCGTTCTGGCTTGGTCGGCAATGGCGCGGGTGATTGCCTGACGGATCCACCAGGTCGCGTAAGTTGAGAACTTGTAGCCCTTGGTCCAGTCATATTTCTCCACCGCCCGGATCAGGCCTTTGTTGCCCTCCTGAATCAGGTCCAGGAAACTCATCCCTCTTCCCATATATTTCTTGGCGATCGACACCACCAAACGCAGGTTAGATTGAGTCAGTTTATCTTTCGCCCTCTTGTCTCCCGCTTCCGTCTTCTGGGCCAGCATGATCTCCTCTTCGCGCTTCAGCAAAGGGATCCGGCCGATCTCCTTGAGGTACATTCTCACCGGATCGTTGATAGCAACTTCCTCCAGTCCAGATAACTCCTCCAGTTCTTTTTCCAGGTCACTACTTGCCTCGGCAATCTCCGCGTCTTGCCCGCTCATCACACTTTCAAAAACATCGATATCAGCCTTGAACAGCTGGTCATAAAGAGCATCCAGATCACTTACCCGTTTTTCTGCGTCAGGAAAAATCTCCAGAATCTCATCTTGGGTCACAAATCCCTGCGTCTTTCCCTTCTCCAGCAGGTCCAAAATTAGCTTCGGTTGCCTCAACTTTTTGGATTCCTTAACCGCCCCTTTTACTTTTGTTTTTGCTTTTGCCATAGGAAAAATAGTTTAACTCACCGCCAGCTTCCTTTCCAATGTGTTCAATTTTACCAGTTTTTCACTCAAATTGCCTCTAGTAGCGCTATTTTCGTGTTTTTGCTCCTCCTTGAACTGTTCTGTCAGCAGGTCTCTCTCTTCGTGAATTATTGCCCTTGCCCAGGCCGTAAACAGTTTTATCACCTCTTTTTCTTCCGTCTCTTCGCTGTTTCCCACCATATATGCCTCCGAAGCAAGTTCGCGTAATTCCTCCGGCAACTCTTCGATGAACACCTCCGGTTTCTTTACCTCGCCAGCCTCAAATATCAGCCCCACCAACTTCCCCACTGCTCCGGTCAAAGGTAATCCCAAAAGCATTCTTTTTATCTTTTCCATCAATTCTCCGTTAATTGTCAGTAACAATCCCATCACCTTTAAGTCAAGCGCTTTTCTACCATTCACTGGCCCTTCCTCCGGCTTTTCGACCGGAGGACTTGGTCGCCCGGATCTCACTTTCTCAATCTCCTCATAAACCCTCTGTTTATCGACTCCAACCCGTTCCGCTAGCTTTTTTGCCCAAACCTCCCGGATCACCGAGTTCTCGATCTTAGCCAGATACGGCACTACCTCTTTCACGATTTTCCCGATTCCTTCCACAGAGTCAGACCCCCACTTTGCAATTGCCTTGTTAAAAAAGAATTCATAAATTGGTACCGCTTTTTCAACCATTTCCACCCACTCCCGCGGCTTCTTTCGGGCTATTTCATCTGGATCCTTTCCACCAACAATCTCTACCATTTTTATACTCAGTCCTCGCTTTTCCGCCCCCTCTATCGACCTTTTCATTGCCGCTTCTCCAGCGGCATCAGCGTCTAGTGCCAGGATGACGTTTGGTGTCAACCGCGACAAGATATCCATCATCTCCTCGGTCAATGCCGACCCCTTAATGGCCACCGTTTCCGTCACACCGGCGGCAAATGAATTGATCATGTCCAGTTCCCCCTCAACAATCACCACTCGATTTTTCTTCTTGACTTCATTCCGCGCCACCGTTAGCCCAAACAGCATTTTGCTCTTATGGTAAATCTCCGTTTCAGGTGAGTTGATGTACTTTGCCTCTTCGTCTTTAGTAAACTCTGGCAATATCCTCCCGGAGAAACCGACTACTCTTCCCGAAATATCGTAAAGAGGAAATATCACCCTCCCTCTAAACCTGTCATAAATCCGCCCTTTTCCTGAACTCGCTAACCCCGCCGCCACCAAAACTTCTGGTCGGTACTTCTTTTTTTCCACCAAATAACTCGATAGGCCGTCCCATTCCGGTAAGGCATACCCCATTTTAAAAGTCTCGATTAATTTTTCTTTGATGCCTCTTCCCTCCAGGTACTTTCGAGCTACTTCTCCAGCCGCATGTTTTGTCAGTAAGTAGTGGTAGTACTCCGCCGCTAGGTTGTGCACCTCCAGCAGTTCTCTTTTTCCGTCTTTGTCCTCATTTTTTCTCTCGACTAGTTTCACGCCTGCTTTGTTCGCCAGTTTTTCCAGAGCCTCGGAGAAATCCAAACCCTCAACCTCCATCAGAAACTTAATCACATCTCCACCCGCTCCACAGCCAAAACATTTATAAATCTGCAGTTCTTCATTTACCATGAACGAACCGGTTTTCTCCGAGTGAAATGGACACAACCCCACAAAGTTCCGTCCTTTTTTCTTCAGAGCGACATGGTCCGAAACGATACTGACGATGTTTGTCTTCCTCTTTACTTCCTCAATCTGGTTCTCCATATCTGTCCAATTCTACCCTACCCTTCTGTGTGGACTGTTATTTCAAATTTTCCTTCCAAATCAATTTTTTTAATTCGCTCGCAAAAAACTCGGAGTATCTCAATCGGTATGACTCCAGGAAATAAAGTGATTTTATTTCCATCGGTCTCAACCGAACCACCCAACTCGCGAATTCTTTTCAACTCCATTTGTACCGATGGGTGATCAATGAATTGTCCGGTTTCAGTCATGCTTTAACCTGGTACTAATATTTGCCAGCGGAGGAGGCGGGATTCGAACCCGCGAGCGCTTGCGCGCACTTGATTTCCAATCAAGCGGAATGGACCACTATCCGACTCCTCCAATCCCGTATATTTTACCAGCTGAAGCTAATCTTTGTGCAAAATCACCATCGACCCCACACTCACCATTCCCCCGATCTTTATTTCAGTTCTTTTTATTTCCACTCTCACTCCGGCTACCTCCATCAATCTACTTAATGCCCCCATCACTACCAACCTTTGTTTTGCCGGCCAACAATCGGTCCAACCCGGGAAAAGTCGTATCTCCCCGCCAGACCGCAACACCCGCACCATCTCCATCATCCCATCGGTCATTTCCTCTTCCGACTCGGTCGATTGGGTCAAGGCATTGTGGCTCAGTACCAAATCAAAGCTCCCGCCAGCATAGGGCAGGTTCTGGAATAAGCCGCACTGACTTTTTGCTTCGACTTTTTTCCAGATCGCCAACCATTCCGAATCCGGCTGCATCCTTTCTGTCTGGTCCATTCTCTGTTTGGTTACCAACCAGTCGTCGGTGTCTTTCGCCACCGACCAAACCTCAGCTGCCTCCTGCTCGGTGCAATCCCGCGCAAACTGCCGCAATCCCGCCCCCGCATCCAAGATCCTCATTCCAACTAACTCTCTTTGCAACAATTCGAAGTCCTTCAGGTACTCATCCAAAACCGGTGCATATCTCTCTTTAGCTATTGCCATACTATAAAGCCAAAATCGCTTCTGGAACTCCTACCAAACTTTGCAGTAACGGCACCCCCTCCGGCAACTCGCCCTTTGCCCTCTTCCACTTTGGGACGATCGCGATTGCCCTCATTTTCAGCCCAATCATCGGCCAAATATCCGCACTCGCACTATCGCCAATACCCAGAATCCTATCGTGGGCCACACCGATCATCGCCGCCCCACCTTCCCAATCCTCCCGACCTTTCAGTCTGTCCTCACCAGCGATCCATACCCCATCAAAGTATCGCTCGATCCCGGTCTTAACCATTTTTATCTCCGTCCACTTATTGTGCGGCGCGTGAGTCACCACCCCCATCTTCCGGCCAGTCTGATGAAGCATCGCCAAAACGGGCCTAACTCCCTCAATCAACCTAGGTGAGTCTAAAAATAACTCCCTCATGATTTCCACTCCTCCATCCAAGCAATGCGGCTCCTCACCCAATCTCTCTGCTGTCATTCTGACAACCAAATTCCATCTTTCAAGCGTCACAAATAAGATGTCAAAGGCGTCATGCGCCGCCTTCTCGAAAACCGGCATTACTACCTCCAGAGATATTCCCAACTTTTCTGCCGCCCAAACACAAAAGGCCAATTTATACCGATCCATATAATCTGAAGTTTCCAAAAGCGTATCATCCAGGTCAAAAAGCAAGCCATCTATCCCTAATGAAGTAAGTTTTGCCTCCAATAAACCCACCATCGGTTCCCGCTCAAACAACATGGGCCACATTCTATCACCTTCCTATCGCCACACAAAAAACCAGACCAATACTGAGGCAGTAATTGCCGTTACATACAACATTGGTAAATGGATCTTTCCAACTCGAAGCCAGGGATGATAGGTCACAAACTTTGGTCCAAACTCGGCCAATTTCACTTCCGGATTGACCACATACCACATGAAGTCCTCCACCACGACTCCGGATAAATACGCCGAAAGTAGCACTCCAAAAAGTTTTAGGTTCCAACCAACAATCAAAAACGGCAAGGTCAACATCAACGGCCACATCACAAAAAATAACCAAAAGTGATACGCCGGCAAAGTGAACTTTTTCCCCAGTTTCAACGTCCAACCTAGTTTTCGTCTATCCCAGGGAAACCTTCCTTCCACATAGGCCTCCCAAAAAGAATTCGCCACCATCGCCGCGTAGATCCAGACAAAAATCAATAATATTCTCCCGTTACTTAATTCCATTCATCCTAGTTTAACCTAAGGTGTACCCGGCGCGACTTGAACGCGCGGCCTCTCCCTTCGGAGGGGAGCGCTCTAATCCAACTGAGCTACGGGTACAAAAGCGGAGGGTACAGGGGTCGAACCTGTTAGGGATTGCTCCCATTGGTTTTCGAAACCAACGCATTACCGTCCTGCCCACCCTCCAAACGTAGTGAGTCCCGAATTATTGATCCGGGACAATTCAAGGCCAATTTTACATCACTCTATATGTTTCCAACAGAAAGTGTACTCGGTGCGATTTGAACGCACGACCTCCTCCTCCGCAGGGAGGCGCTCTATCCAACTGAGCTACGAGTACATCAGCCCGTATTTTACCATTTTTGAACCTACGAAACTGCCTTTTCAATCCAAAGGGATCTTCTCGGATAGCCACTTCACTGCCTTGTCCGTCGAGGACGGTTCCGGTTTTTGCATCGTCACTTGATTATCAGCCAAGATTTTCTTGATCTTTTCCTCATCCGCCTTATTTATCAGCAGGATCAACTGCCCCGGAAAGCTGGACAGGATCACCCGCAAGACCGACTTACCCCACTTCTCCTCGATCCAAAACAGAATCATCCCACTGAACCGGTAGAGTTTCCCTCCCGTTCTGATCCCCCAAGTCGACAATTCATGATCCGCCTCTGCCGGCGGTGTTTTGGTGGTGGCATAGACCACGAACACGAATGCCCAGATGACAAGGACCGGCATTACTCCTTCAATGAAGAACATGATTACGCTCATTAAAACCGCTAAAACGATAATCGTGCTATAAAACTCCTTGCTTCTAGCCTTAAACAGTCTCTCTGCCGACCGCCAGGCCAATAACGTTCTCTCATCCAAACCTGAGGTTGTTTCCTCCACTGTGGCACGTTTTTCTGTTTTCGGATCCATTATCTCCAGTTTAGCATGGCTAAAATGATAAAATAAGCCCGCTGGAGGAGTCGCCTAGTGGTCCAGGGCAAGAGTTCGCTAAACTCTGACCTAGCAATAGGTCTCGTGGGTTCAAATCCCACCTCCTCCGCTTTAGGTGGGGTTTGAAACAAGGTCCCCTTTATGGGGAAATCCCGCCTCCTCCGCCCTTAAGTTAAGTTTTCGTAGTGGGTTATTCTCTGTACCTTGTTTTGACCATCAAGCACCACTGCTACCATGTCGATCCGACAAGTCACCTCTTTCCCGTCTAAGTACACCGTCGCCATCCTCTTCACTCGGCCCAACTTGTTTTTCCCCACCATCTCCTCGGGTGATCCAAACTCATCCCCCTTCTTTGTTTTCACCTCCACAAATACCGTTACCCCGTTTTTTCTGGCGATAATATCGATCTCCCCAAACCTCGTCGCAAAGTTTCTCTCGACAATCTCATACCCTTTCTTCTTCAAAAAATCAGCCGCTAAGTCTTCTCCAAACCTCCCCGTTTTTCGGTTTTCCTCTTTCATAAAAGAGTCGTTTCAGTCCTCTAGTTTAAATGGCTTAGTTTCTGCCTTTATATAACCCCTTGCGCGAAAAATCGCCAATAATTTCTGGGCGTTCATATCCATCCTAATACCCGCCCGGTCTCTTTCTTCGTCGGATACCTGGTTCCAAAACGGACCAAAATAAAAGTTTAATTCGTCGACCAAATCACTTAGTAAGACAATCATTTCTCCCCACTCCGTCGCCTCTTCCTCATCTCGTAGAGAGACCAACGCCTCACACCCCCCTAACAATGAGTTGACATCGCCTGCCCACGCCAAACCCAACTCATCCGGCTGAAGCTCACCGTTAAAATTTCCCCCACCGGCAAAGCAGATATACCTATTTGCAAAACACCTCCATAGTCTATCTAGTTCTTGTCCGATTTCTGGTAGACTTTCCAATAGCCGTTCATTGGCTGTTCTATCAATATCTAATTCATTGTCCATCTTTTGCATCTTACTCTTAACTTGCGGAGGGTACAGGGGTCGAACCTGTTAGGGATTGCTCCCATTAGTTTTCAAGACTAACGCATTACCGTCCTGCCCACCCTCCAAACCAGGCTAATTTTACCATTTGGGCCACCTCACCGTGCCAAGACCAACTCAAATCCTACCGCCACATCGCCAAAATCACCCCCATGGTCAGTAAACTGACCAACCAGTAGCCGTTGTTCAACTTCCAAAGTTTCCATGATCTACCTTCAAATAACACCGAGCTTAGACTCACTGGGGCCACAAAGCCCAACCAATTAAAGAACCCTGTCATCAGACCAGCACTAACCCCGCTTGTCTTCGTATATGTTGAGGCAAAAACCAAGGCATTGGCCAATACAAAGGCCATCACCACCGAACCAACAAACATCATCCCATACTGTGGTGCCATTCCCGCCATACCCTTCGCCTGACCTTTTTTAACCTGTTCGTCACTGAAACCCATTAATTTAATCCACGCCTTGCCAAATAGCGGCCCATACCAGAGAAAACCAAGCACATTTGCTGCGACAGCGGCGACGAGCATTGCCAAATAATTAACAGGAACTGGTGTCATATTCTTAGACTAAACTGATAATAGTATTATTCTAACATTTCAAGTCACCGTGCCAAAACAAACCCCCAGACCTGCTTCACCCCTGATTTGTGGAGTTCTCTGGCCGCCTCCCTCATCGTTGCCCCACTAGTGAAGACGTCATCTATCAACACTACCTTCTTCCCGACTAACTGGCCCATTTTTTCTTTATCTACTTGAAAACAACCCTTTAAGTTCTCTCGCCTCTTTTTCTTGTCCCTAATTCCCGCCTGCTGGACGGTCGCTTTGATCCTCTTCAGGGCCATCACTACGGCCATCTTTTTTCCACCAACTACCCTGGCGATCAACTCCGCTTGGTTGAACCCCCGCCAGTTTTGCCGGTATCGGTGTAATGGAATCGGCACCAAAACGACCTTGCTGGTCCAATTATTCGGCCTCTTCCAACCGGCAAGCATCACGCCGATCAACTCACGATTAAAACCAAACTTGATCGCTTCAACCGCCTTCTTTACTCCTTCATTTTTGTAGTCAAAAACAGCCATTAGCCCTTCCATCCCCTCATTTTTTCGGCAGTATTCGTGGGTCAAACCGTAAATCGACGGTCGGGTACACATTGGGCAGATCTGCAAAGCCGAGGGCAGTTTTTTCTTGCATTTTAGACACAAAAAAGCCCCCTCTTTGCCGCAAACAACACAAAATTTCGGAAAAATAAAGTCAATTAGAAAATCTAAAATCACCGACACAAAACCATCTTACCTTGGTGGAGACGGTGGGAATTGAACCCACGTCTGAAAACATTCCTCGATAACCACTACAAGCTTAGTTTGTGATTCATGACTTTTGGTTTCCTCACAAACAAGATCCACCAAAAGTTTTCCTAGGTTGCATGGGGCTAGATCTAGGTACCTCTAACCTTGTATCTCGAGTTTGTACTCGCCTTCGGTTAAACCCCGGGAATTTTAATCCGAAAACGGCTTAGACAGCGTACGCGAAAGCGTAATCTGCTTTGGCTTCTGGGGCTCTAAAAATAGTGCCCAAGAGTGTGTCAGCTTTTTCAGTGACAGTTAATTTTGAATCGAGATTTACGAGCTTGATTCATGCTCGGCTTGCGGTTGTCAAAGAGCTGTTCCCATCGATACCCGTCGTCCCCAGCGTCTGGCATCAGATTGTGCCTGAAACTACACGTTGAAAACACCCTATATTGTAACAAAAAACGAACCTGAAATCCAGTCCCCCGTCCCGCACCACGGGAAAGCCAAAACTACTTCCGCAGATCCTTCAAGGCCGTAATCTGGGCAGTCAGATCGACTCCCATGATCTGTTTCGAACTAGCCTTAATGACTACCTGTGCCAAAAAGAGATTAAATTCGTCGGTATCCATCTTCTTGATCGCCTTAATTAGGCACTTTTCCCAGTCCCCAACCCTACTTGTGGCCGTCAAATCTTTTCCCAGGCTGAACTGACTTACTAAATCTGGCAGAATCTGCTTCCAAAATCCTCCGTTTTTCATATCTTCACTACTATTTTTTTAATCTTCTGGCGAGCGCTAGCTCCTCATCCCTCTTCTTCAATTGCTCCCGCTTTTCGTATTTCTTCTTACCTCTTACCAAACCTATCTCGAGCTTGACCAAATCTCCCTTATTATACGCTGAAAGGACTATCAAAGTCAATCCGCCAGCCTCCTTTTTTGCCAAAATTGAGGTTATTTCCTTCTTATGAAACAGAAGCTCCCGAATCCTGCCCGGATCGTACTCCGGATCGGTCGCAAACTGGTATTTAGGCACGCTCATGCCCACCACAAACAGCTTCCCATCCTTCTCGATAATTCGAGCCCCGGTTAGGTTCGCCTGGCCGGCTTTGATGCTCTTTACCTCCGCTCCAGTCAGGATTATTCCAGCCTCAAAGGTCTCGACCACCTCATACTCAAATCTGGCCTTCTTGTTTTCCACCCGCATGCCTATATTCTACAGCCTACACGACCAAGACAAGCTCTCGTTCTTTGCCACGCAGGGGTGTATTTATTCGTCGACCCTTCGCAGTCTCGAAAAGCATGGTTCCTGACTATGTCAGGATTTTCGAGGCGAGAATGGAGATAACGGTCACGCGCTGGCGTGACCGATTATCGGTCGTAAGAAAAATATATCCCGAGTCAGCAAAGAACGAGCAAATGTCTAAATCGCCGTCGTAAACAACTTATCCCCCGCCAGGATCATCAAATTATGATCCGTCACCCAAACAATATCTGTCGCTCCAGCCAATTCCGAGGCTAATATCTGTTTTATGTATGCCCCCGTATCCTTGTTGAACAGTACAATTCTGCTCTTATCACTATCCAAAACCGCCACTACTTTGGCATCCCCTGATACCGCCAGTCTCTTGATTCCAAAGCCTTCCGGCACATCGGTCAAGTTGAATTTCTCTGGCTGCCCCCTTCGAAATCGTAGGATCTTGCCATTAGAAAGCCCCACCCAGATATCAACGTCGATCGCCATGTCTGCCGCCATGCGGAGATCCGCCTCCACC
>Ga0209515_10006461_pt1 | contig 14584 bp, 12 predicted proteins | sample Subgroupgradi54m_FD_187454 | JGI IMG/M metagenome (GOLD analysis project Ga0209515, IMG submission 187454) | Subsurface groundwater microbial communities from S. Glens Falls, New York, USA - GMW60B uncontaminated upgradient, 5.4 m (SPAdes)... ...
AGAACTTACTCGAAGTTTTACAAACAAAAGGGATATTCAGGCCGGAACTTTTGAATAGATTTGACGGAATTATTGTGTTTAAGCCTTTGGGAAAAGAAGAAGTTTTCCAAATTGTTAAGCTTTTACTTACAGATTTATCAAAAAAACTTCTGGAAAAAGATATTACTATTAGTTTTGATGAAAAAGTAATCGCAAAAATTGCAACTGAGGGATTTGATGAGCAATTTGGCGCCCGTCCTCTCACTCGGTTTATCCAAAACAATGTAGAGGATATTTTAGCTCAGAAAATATTGAAAAGGGAGATAAAACGAGGAAATAATATCTCCGTCTCCGTAGATTCTACTAACAACCTACAATTAATAGTAAATGCTTAAAGTTTAGCTTTCAACCTCTAGCTTCCGACCCCTGGGGTCGCCGCACGAAAAACTTAATGCTCTTTGTTTCAATCGCAAAACCAATTTTTATTCTAGTCGTATTAGTGATATACTTGTTTTGATGGATAATTCAAATCAACAATTACCGCAACAGCCGGTACAACCGGAAACTCCGGTTCCACAAGCGAGTAATTCATCATTTCTAAAAACCCTAATTATTGGTTTAGGTGTAGTGGGAATAGGGATTTTGATTGGAATTGGGGGATATTTTTTGGGAGCAAAAAACAATAAAAATATTACGCAAAACACCCAAAAAGCTGTTGTCGTTTCTTCCCCAACTCCCACCCCCGACCTTAACCGTGAACCGACTGGTTCTGCGGCAACCGCAAACTGGAAAACGTATACAAATAGTGCTAGAAACTATCAGTTTGAATATCCAAACGGTTACTCCTTAGAGGAGAGTAAGAAAAGTGTAGGCACATTCGAAGGCACATCATTAAATAAAGACATTGTAACAAACAAGGGTGGAGGTTTTGGCGGCGGAGATGCATTAAGAAACGGTGTCACCGATAATTTTACTATCATTCCAAATAAAAATTTATCCGAAGCTGAGTTGAAATCGGAATTTGGTAGCGATATAACTATTCAAAATATAGTATTGGATGAGAAAAACGCAATTGAAGTTTTAGTTCCCAATAATAGATATCCTGGAAGATTAATTTTTTATAAGTACACTAATGGTGATGTTTTAAATATTTCATCATATGCTGGTTTCGAAACTACAATAGAGAAAAAGCAAGAGTATTTAAATGAGTTTAATCAAATTCTCTTAACCTTCAAATTCACTCAATAAACTAGATCCTTCGCTTCGCTCAGGATGACATTGGAGAAGGTTGAAGCAGGGCTTCGAATCTGGTATACTTACCACTATTATGCCGGCAGTTCAACGAAGCGAATTTTTATTAGCACTTAATCAAGTCGCCAACGAAAGAGGTGTTGATGTTGAGATTGTACTAGAAACAGTAAAAAACGCTATTTTGGCTGCTTACAAAAAAGACCATCCGGACATTGAGCTTGAAGAATATTCCGCGACTTTGGATAAAAATACAGGAGAAGCCAAAGTTTCCCACAAAAAAAAAGACGTTACGCCTGCCGGCTTTGGAAGAATTGCAGCCCAAACCGCTAGACAGGTAATTTTGCAAAAAATCAGAGAAAAAGAAAAAGAAGCAATAATCGCAGACTATAAACTCCGAGTCGGAACTATTGTAAATGGAATGATTTTGCGATTTGCAGGCCCAAATATTATTGTAGATGTCGGAAAGACAGAGGCTTTAATGCCAATTCCAGAGCAAATTCCAAACGAAAAATATCATTTGAATCAAAGACTTACTGTTTGTATTCTAGAGATTAGAAGCGGAATAAAAGGGGATGAAATTATAGTGTCAAGATCTAATAATGGCTTATTGGAGGGATTATTTAAAAGAGAAGTTCCGGAAGTTGGCAAGGGAAGTGTTGTTATAAAGCAGATTGCAAGGGAAGCAGGAGCAAGAAGTAAAGTGGCTGTTTTCTCAAATCAACAGGGAATTGATCCAGTCGGAAGCTGTGTGGGACAAAGAGGGGTAAGAGTGCAGGCTATAATTGCAGAATTTGGGGGAATTGAAAAGATTGATATTATCCAGTGGTATGAAAATCCTAAGGATTATGTTGCTCAAGCCTTATCTCCTGCCAAAAATGTTAGAGTTGAATTGGACAAGAAACAAGAAAGGGTTGCTCGCGTATTTGTTCCAGCGGATGAACTTTCTTTGGCCATAGGAAGAGATGGACAAAATGTTCGTCTTGCCTCAAAATTAACAGATTATAGAATTGAAATAGAAGAAGACCCCACTACGTCCGCCAAGGCGGACTCCGAAGGGGCAAGTAAGACCATTGAAAAAAAAGAGACAAAAAGGGCAGGAGAGAAAAAAGCGGAAGCAGCAAAAGAAGAAGTATCAAAAGAAAAAAAAGAAGTTAAAGCCGAGGAGAAAAAAAATGAGAGTAAGTAATTTAAAATTTTTAATTTTTAATTTTCAATGAAAATTTCAAATTTCAAATTGAAAATTAGTAATATATTATGGCTAAAAAAAACAACAAACTTAAAGAGACTTCAAAGACGCTAAATTATCCTCCTGTCGTGGCAGTACTGGGTCATGTTGATCATGGAAAGACTTCGCTTTTGGATGCAATTCGCAAAACAAATGTGGCTTCGCGCGAACATGGCGGAATAACCCAGGGAATAGGAGCATCAAGTGTGGGGGGCATCACATTTATCGACACCCCGGGACACGAAGCTTTTGCTCACATGAGAGGCCGAGGAACTCTTGCTTCCGACATCGGTTTATTAGTAGTATCTTCAGTTGATGGGGTAATGCCTCAGACAAAAGAAAGTATTCAGATTCTTAAAAAAGCTCAGATTCCTTTTATTGTTGTTTTGACCAAAGCGGATGTTTCTGACAAAAATGAGGAAAAAGTTAAAGGACAATTAGTAAAAGAAGAAGTTTTGCTGGAAGGATATGGAGGAGATGTCCCATATATTTCTGTATCTAGCAAGACAAATACAAACATAAAAGAATTACTGGAATTAATTTCTCTTGTTTTTGAAATGAAGCAAAAGCCGGTTTTGGACGACAGACTTAAAGGTATTGTTATTGAATCCCAGCTTGATCAAAAATCCGGACCCAGAGCAACAGTTGTTATTAAATCTGGAGAATTAAAAGTTAGAGATGAAATAGAATGCAATGGAATAAAAGCAAGAGTTAGGACAATAATAAATGACAAAGGAGTACATTTGGATAAAGCAACTATTGGAGAAGCGGTTGAGGTTTTGGGATTTGAAAAGGTGCCAATGGTTGGAGGAATAGTAACTAAAAAAGGGGAAGCCAGTACTCCTTTAACAATCCGCGTTGTCGGGAGCCCTTCCTCTTCTGCCACCCCTATTGCACCTTTTAGATCTGGGCAGGAAGCGATGCCGATGCCTGAGGACTTTTTAAATGTTCAAGAAGTGCCTACGCTTTCGATTGTTTTGTGCGCTGACAATCAAGGTTCATTAGAAGCTATCGTTAGATCCCTCCCTCCGGAAATAAATATCGCTCTTCAAAAAACAGGAGATATTACGACAACGGATATAATGCTTGCAAAATCAATTAGCGCAATAGTTTTGGGCTTTAACACAAGAATTAAACCGGAGATTGTAAAATTTGCAGCTCAAGAAAAAGTTCTGCTTAAAAACTATAAAATTATCTACGAATTAATTTCGGAAATAAAAGACGTGTTGGAAGGAAAACAATTAGCACTAGTTGAGGAAATTTATGGAAGGGCAAAAATACTCGCCTCTTTTCCATATGAGAAGACAAAAGTTTTGGGAATAAAGGTGTTGGATGGGAGAGTAGCCCGTGGGGACAAGGTTAGGTTAATCAGAAAAGAAGAAATTATTGGAGAAAGCACTATCAATTCTGTGAGGATCAACAAAAATGTTGTCTCCAAAGTAGAAGAAGGACAAGAAGGAGGAGTTATCCTTTCTCCCTCCCTTGACTTTACTATAGGCGATGTGTTAATATGCCATGGATAAAACCAAGGCATAGAATCTATGGACAATTTAATGCTTGAGAAAGTAAAAGAACTTTTGGCAAAAAACGAAACAATCGGTATTGCTGTTGGAAAAAATCCGGGCGTTGATGAGATGGCAGGAGCCTTATCTTTATACTTAGCCTTATTAGGAGTGAATAAAAAAGTTACAGTTATTTGTCCTACAGAGCCAATCGTAGAAGTGTCCTCGTTAGTTGGGATAGACAAAGTAAAAAAAGGTTTTGACGGCGGAGCAGGCGGAGATCTCACGGTTTCTTTTCCATATAAAGAAGGAGAGATAGAAAAAGTTTCCTACACACTTGAAGAAGGAAAATTGAATATTTTGGTCAAAGCAGGAGAAAAAGGATTAAATTTCAATGAAAAAGACGTAGAGTACAAAAAAGGCGGAGAAGCACCAGGTCTGGTTTTTGTAGTTGGAACACCGAGATTGTCGGATTTGGGAACAGTTTTTGACATGGAGGCTTTAAAAGACTCAAAAGTAGTCAATATAGATTACAAGCCTGAAAATCAGGGTTTTGGAGATATACCTCTTCTTGGAAAAAATGCATCTTCTGTTTCTGAGTTGGTTGCAAGCCTTATTTCATCCTTGGGTTTTAATATAGATGTTGATATCGCTTCCAATCTGATGGCTGGAATAATTAGCGCAACTGATAATTTTCAGCTTCCAACAACCAGTCCTTTGGCTTTTGAAACAGTAGCGACACTTCTGAAAAAAGGTGCAGTTAGGAAAGTAAAAGATGCAAAGAAAAATGTTGCTGAAGATTCTTTCTTTACGCCCGCGTCCACGTCAAACGTGGCTGAGGCAAACGCGGCTTACGCAAGACCACCATCCTTCACCAAGACTTCGGCGGGCACAGCAGAAAAAAAACCTGAAATAAGGTTGGATGGAGACAATCCCCCAGATGACTGGCTGGCCCCCAAAATCTACAAAGGTTCAACAAATATTTGATAAAATCAGTGCTTGAGAATGTTGGGGAGAACTGATATAATACAACTAACTAATTTTTAATTTGAAATTTTTAATTTTCAATGAATCTTCAAATTTAAATTTTTAAACATTTAGATTTCACTTTATGCCGCTTAGTACGATACAAAAGAAAAAGGTTATCAAAGAGTTTCAGACCGGAGAGGGAGATACAGGAAGTCCTGAAGTCCAGATTGCGCTTTTGACGACTAGAGTAGATCGCTTAACTGAGCATTTGAAACATCATATTCACGATACGCATTCAAGACGCGGACTTTTGTCAATGATTGCAAAAAGAAGAAGGCTCCTTAACTTTTTAACGAAAGTTGATAAGAAAAGGTCATCTGTAATAGAAAAGAAGATTGGATTCGAGAAACCCCACTCCGTCCCGCTCAGCGGGACTTCGAAGGGGCAAGTTACGAAAATTAAGAAAAAATAATGATTAAAAAAACTAGTGCCTCTTTGGAAATAGGTGGGAAAACCCTAACATTGGAAACAGGAAGCCTTGCTCAGCAGGCAACATCTTCTGTTTTGGCGCGCTTGGGAGATACTATGGTTTTAGTGACTGTAGTAATGGGTTCGGTACGAACAGATATTGATTATTTTCCGCTCACAGTTGAATATATAGAAAGATTGTACGCCGGAGGAAGAATCAAAGGTTCCAGATGGGTAAAAAGAGAAGGAAGACCAACAGATGATGCAATTCTCACAGCCCGACTTATAGACCGTTCCGTAAGGCCTCTTTTTCCAAAAGAATTCAAAAAAGAAGTGCAAATAATTGTTACAGTTTTGTCAGTTGATGGGGAAAATTCTCCGGATATTTTAGCGGTTAATGCAACTTCTGCGGCGCTGAGCATTTCTCCAATTCCGTGGGAGGGTCCGATTGGAGCAGTTAGAATTGGGCATGTTAAGCCAAAAGAGAAAGATTCTGAAACCCCACTCCGCCAAGGCTCCGAGGGGCGAGCAAGTTCAGGAGATTTTATTGTTAATCCGGGAATCGCAGAATCCGAGCTTTCTGAATTGGATTTAATTGTCACAAGTTTAAAAAATAAAACTTTGATGCTTGAAGCAGGAGCACTCCAGGCTTCAGAAGACGTAGCGTTGGAAGGAATTAAAAAAGCACAAGTTGAAAACGATAAGATTATTGATTTTATTCAGGATTTTGCTAAAAAAGTTGGAGAGACCAAGGAAATTGTTAAGCCAAACACACAATTTGCAGAATTAGTAGCGCTTTTGGAAAAATCATACAAGGATGAAATCATCGGAATGATTCAGAGTAGATTAACCAAAGAATTGAGCGGAAATCCGGGAGAGTTCATAGACAAGATTATCGAAGAGCAAAAAACCAAAGATGAAGATTTCATCTCAGACAAAAAGTTAATCGCAGTAGCTGTTGAACGCATAATGTTCAAAAATATCAGGGAAAACACCTTGAATAAGGGAGTGAGGCCGGACGGAAGAAAAATTGACGAAATAAGACCAATCTCAGCTCAAGTTGCTTTTTTACCTAGAACTCATGGTTCAGCAATATTTAACAGAGGAGATACGCAAGCTTTAACTATTGTAACCTTAGGTTCGCCTCGTTTGGAACAATTGATAGAATCTGCAGAAGGAGAAGAATCAAAAAGATATATACACCATTATAATATGCCTCCATATTCAGTTGGAGAAGCCGGAAGATTCGGGTTTACCAGTCGTCGGGAGATTGGCCACGGAGCATTGGGAGAAAGAGCAATAATGGCAGTTATTCCAACCCAAACTGAATTCCCTTATACAATTAGAGTTGTTTCTGAAATATTATCATCGAACGGTTCCACATCCATGGCAGCAACTTGCGGATCAACACTTGCTTTGATGGACGCAGGAGTTCCAATCAAAAAACCAGTTGCAGGAATTGCAATGGGAATGGTTTCGGATGGGACTAAATATGTAATTTTAACAGATATTTTGGGGCTTGAAGATTTTTCAGGGGACATGGATTTTAAGGTCGCAGGAACAGATTCGGGCATTACGGCAATTCAGTTGGATGTAAAAGTTTTGGGATTGACAATTGAACAAATCAAAGAAGTTTTTGAAAAGGCAAAAAAAGCAAGACTTTTTATTTTAGAAAAAATGCTTGCTGTAATTGGAACTGCAAGAAAAGATGTTTCGGAATATGCTCCAAAAATAGAGCAAGTACAAGTTCCAATTGATAAAATTGGTGAAGTTATCGGGCCGGGCGGAAGGGTCATTAAAAGCATTATTGCTTCAACTGGCGCAGCTGTGGATGTTGAAGATTCAGGAGTAGTAACTATTTCAGGAACAGATGTTAATGCAGTTGCAAAAGCAGTTGAGTGGGTAAAAGGCATAACTCGGGAAGTAAAAGTTGGAGAAATTTTTGATGAAGCCGAGGTTAAAAGAATACTCCCTTTTGGCGCGTTTGTTGAATTTTTGCCAGGAAAAGAAGGAATGGTTCATGTATCCAAAATGGCAGAGGGATTTGTCCGCAATCCCACAGATGTAGTTGCGATCGGGCAAAAAGTTAAAGTTAAGGTTGTAGAAATAGATGATCAGGGAAGAACTAATTTGTCAATGCTGTTTGGCGAAAAAACTGGAAATGCTCCTCCAGTAAGAGAAGGTCCTTCGGATCAAGATCAGGGTTTGGTAATTCCTACTTCTGCTCCAATAGCAACAACTCCTTCAGAACATCCATTGTCCAGACAATTCAGAAGAGAACGTTTTTCCCAAGGTCCAAATAGAGGTACAGGTAATTGGAGAGACAGAAGAACTCCGGGTGGACCAGCTTTGGGATCTCGTCCTGCAGCAGGTTCCCGTTTCCGCAAACCCCACTATTAATTTGTTATTTTTAATTGTACAATTTAACTAAGCTTATGGATTCGAGTGCTCCTCTTGAGGGAAAGATAAAAGAACTTGAAAAGAAAATAAAAAACGCTAATCTTCCTGCAGATCTCGCAGAAAAACTGGAAGAAGAAATCAGTGTTTTGGGGGCAAGTATGAAGGGGGATCCTTCGGCTGGCTCAGGATTGTTTATAAATTTTGAGAACTTTTCCAACTATGTAAATTGTATTTTGTCTTTGCCGTTTAACAAAGAAACAAAAGATGTGTTGGATTTAACTAGCGCAAAAACTATTTTGGATAAAAATCATTACGGGTTGTCCGATGTTAAAAACTTAATTTTGGAATATTTATCATCTTTGATTTTAAATATTAATAATCAGGGCATTTCGCGTTCTCCAATAATTTGTTTGGTTGGACTTGTTGGAACTGGAAAAACAACTCTTGCCTCTTCCATTGCGCAAGCTTTAGGGCGAAAATTTGAAAGAATACCACTGGGCGGAATGGGTGATGCTACTGATTTGCGTGGGAAATCACGGGGAGTTATTGACGCAGAACCAGGACTAGTTATCAAAAGTTTAATTCATGCGCAAAGTAAAAATTGTGTTATTTTAATTGATGAGTTGGACAGGATAACCGACAGTTCCCGTAAAGACATAATGGGAGTTTTGGTTGAACTCTTGGATCCGGAACAAAACAAGGCTTTTGTAGACCATTACATTGACTATCCTTTTGATATGTCCAAAGTTTTGTTTATAGCAACGGCAAATAATACTACGAATATTGCAACTGCTGTTTTGGACAGACTTCAGATTATTCAAATGCCTTCTTACACAGATGAAGAAAAAACAGCGATTGCTAAAAAATATTTATTTCCAAACATCCTAACACAGACAGGTCTCAAAGAAACTCAGTTATACTTGGACGATGCGGTTTGGCCAACTATTATTAGGCCTTTGGGATTTGACTCAGGAATAAGAAGTTTGGAAAGAGCAATTGAAGGAATTTGCCGAAAAGTTGCAAGACTCATCGTTGAAGGCAAAGCTCAATCGGTTCAAATTACGAATGAAAATGTTAAGGAGTTTTTGACAACCTAAGAAAACATTGTTATATTGTTAAATTGTTATATTGTTTTTAGCAATTTAGCAATACAGCAATTCAACAATTATTTTATATGAATCAACTTTCATTTATTCCTCTTGGGGGAATTGGTGATGTCACAAAAAATATGTATCTGTATGAGTACAATGATCAGATACTTATTGTTGATTGCGGGTTAGGTTTTGCCGATGAGACAATGTTGGGAGTTGATTTATTATTGCCGGACATTTCCTATTTACTAAAAGCCAGCTCAGCTGGCAAAACAAAAAAGAAAATTGTCGGAATGCTTTTGACTCATGGACATGAAGATCATATTGGCGCTTTGCCTTTTTTGCTGCCCCAACTTCCAGATTTTCCTATATATGCAACTCCTTTAACTGCAGCATTTGCGAATGAAAAGCTTAAGGAGTTCAATTCTAAAAGAAAAGTGCAGACTGTAAATTTTAACGATAACGAAAAGAATTTAGGCAGTTTTATTTTTTCCTACATTCCTGTGACTCATTCTGTTCCGGACACCTCACACATTTTTATAAAAACTCCTGTTGGGAATTTTTATCACGGATCGGATTTTAAATTTGATGAGACTCCTTATGATGGTAAAAAGACAGATTACGCAAAAATCGAAAAAGCTGGTTTAACTGGCGTAATGTGTTTATTATCTGACTGTCTTGGGGCGGAGAGAAAAGGAAGAACTCCTTCAGAAATAGGATTAACAGAAAATTTTGATCGCGAAATGAGAGATTGCCGGGGAAAATTTATTGTAACCACTTATTCCTCTAATATTGCAAGACTCAACCAAATAATTGATGCATCAAATAAAAATGGAAGAAGAGTTTGTTTTGTAGGCCGTTCTCTTATCAAAAATACAGAAGTGGCAAGAAATTTAGGATATCTTAATTTAAAAAAAGATATAGAAGTTGCGATAGATGCATTAAGAAATTATCCGGATAATAAATTAACATTAATTGTTGCAGGAAGTCAGGGACAGGAAAATTCTGCATTAACAAGAATTGCCAATGGGGAACATAGAGATGTTAAATTAAAAGAAGAAGATGTGATTGTATTTTCTTCAGATCCAATTCCCGGTAACGAAACTTCTGTTTACGAACTTGTGGATACATTAACCCGCAGAGGAGTAAAAGTTATTTACTCTCCTGTTACACGGGATTTCCATGTCTCAGGACACGCATCTTTGGAAGAGCTCGAACAATTAATCAATCTAGTTCGTCCTAAAAAACTAATCCCAATAGGAGGACAATTCAGACACATGTTTGCATACAAAAAAATGGCTGAAAAATTAGGATATAGAAAAAGCGATATTTTTTTGATGGAAGATGGACAGGAACTTATTTTTGATTCGGGAAATGTAAGATATGGAAGAAAGATACCTGTAAAAAATGTTTATGTTGATGAAATGTCAGGCGAAGAATTGGAAGGTTTTGTTTTGCGGGATAGACAGAAGTTATCGGAGGCAGGAATAATTATAATTCTTGCAGAAGTAGATGCGGGAAATGGGCAGCTTGTTGGAAATCCGGACATTATTGTTAGAGGGCTTTCAGCATCTTCTTATGACGCCAAGCGTTTGAATTCAAGACTAATGCAGGATTTTCATAAAGTGCTTAATCCTCGCAAGGCAAGGGTTACGAATTGGATTTATATAAGAAAATTAATTGGAGAAACAGCAGAAAGAAGAATTTTCAAAGACCTTCGCCGCCGCCCCCTGGTTCTTCCGGTTGTAATTGAAGTCTGATTTCTTTCGTTGTCATCCTGAACTAGTTTCAGGATCTAATTTTTCTTCTCTTGTATCGACAAGAGAAGCAGAAGCTCCCGCCTGATCTCGCTTCATGCGTTCAGATTCTACTCACTTGTCGGGGAATTTCACCCCTTCCTCGATCTCGCTTTGCTCGACGAGGAATTCCCCTGACGCGTTCGTAAACTCTTCACGTCATTTCGCTGCGAACGGCGGTGTTAGAAATTTGTTTCAGCGCTCGCAACTATAAGATATTGACATTCAGAGAGAGAGAGTTAAAATGAAGATATGCCAGAAGCAAATCCAGAACCAGAAGCAAATCCAGAGCTTGATACACAAAAAGCTCCTGAAGGAATGATGTTTGAAAATATTCCTGAGGGTACTCAAATAGTTGCTCCTATGGACGGATTTGTTCATTATGAATATGATAAGAAAGATCCGCTAAAAAGGGGAAAAATTGTTATTACAACACATACACGGGAAAGCAACGTTATTAGTATAACTATTGAGCCAAAGAATTTTGAATTAAATATAGATCCAGCGGAACCCATATATACATCTAAAGATGGACTTCATAAACTTACTAAAGAAATGCCAATAAAACAAGGAGACCCTTTAGCTACTATAAAGAGTCCGAGTAGAGTTTCTGTTTTGCCTCAGACTTTCGATTCTCCTAAATAGAACTTAAAATTTTCCTCTCGTTTTATTCACAATTATCAATAGGATTTAAGTGTTGATCTGATTGTTCACTTATCAAGCGGGAACACTTTGAAGCATAACTTGTAGTCTTCTTGCGAGCTGTATATAATAGTTGATATGCCCAGAAGAAAACGTTATAGGAGAAGGAACAAGCTTAGAATAAAGCTTAAAAAAGGTACTGTCTATTCTATTTTTGCATTTGGTTTTATACTTGCCGGAATAATTCTCTTTCTATCATTTACCAAAAACGGCAGTTCTTTTATTTTTGTAAATAATCTTCTGGATCGATATTTTGGCAGTGTTTCTTTCCTTTTTCCATTTGTCTTAATATTTTTTGGATTTTTATTTTTAAAACTAAAATTCTTTTTGTCAGGAATCAATGTTTCCCTAGGATTTCTGCTTCTCTTTCTGTCACTCACCGCTTTAACTCGCGGAGGAATGGTTGGAAAAGAACTCTTTGGAATTCTGTCAGATATTTTAACAAATATCGGCGCAAGTATTGTTTATTTTGCAGGTGTCCTTATTGGTTTAATTGTATTTTTCAATACCTCTGTAGACCAAATTGTAGATTTTGTTTCACTTATATTTAAAAATGTTCCTAGACTTTTTCCAACCAAACTTTTTGGATTCTTCAGGAATAAAAGTCATACTTCCTTTGACAATAGGCCAATGAAAATAAAAGGAGGAAAAACGCTCCCCAATTTATCCAGCAGTGTTCCCATTATTAATTCTTCTGCAATCAAGAAAGAGCTTCCTCTTCTTGCAGACCAATTGGTTAGTAATTCATTAACTAGAGCAGGTGTTTGGGAATATCCTCCTTTTTCTTTGCTTTCCGAGGGAACATCACAAAAGGCTGATCGTGGAGATGTAAAAAAAGTTGCTACAACCATAGAAAAAACCCTACAGAGTTTCTCTATTGGCGCAAAGGTTGTTGAAGTTAATCTTGGTCCGGCAGTTACTCAATATGCGCTTGAAATTGCCCTTGGAACCAAAGTTTCCAAAATAACATCACTCTCCAATGATCTTGCTTTGGCAACAGAAGCGCCAACCGGACAAATTAGAATTGAGGCGCCAATTCCGGGCCGTAATCTTGTTGGAATAGAAATCCCAAATAGAAGTTTGGAAATAGTTACTTTAAAAACAATGCTCGAATCAAACATTATGAATAAAAGCAAATCCAAACTTACTGTGTCGCTTGGTCTTGATGTAAGCGGCAATCCGGTTGTCGCAAATATAGCAAAGATGCCGCATGTTTTGATTGCCGGAACAACAGGTTCTGGAAAATCTGTTCTTATCAATTCTTTTATATCTTCTCTTCTTTTTAGGGCCAGTCCTGCCGAGGTAAAGCTTATTCTTATTGATCCCAAAAGAGTAGAGCTAACAGGATATAACGGCATCCCACACCTGATGACCCCGGTTATTGTTGAGGTTGAGAAAATTTTAGCATCTTTGAAATGGGCAATGGATGAAATGGAAAGAAGATATAAAACATTTGCGCAAAGCGGAGTAAGAAATATTGATGCATACAACGAACTCGCGGGTTTTCAATCTCTTCCTTATATTGTTATTCTTATAGATGAACTTGCGGATCTAATGGCATTTGCTCCGGTTGAAGTTGAAGACGCTATTGCCCGGCTTGCTCAGATGGCAAGAGCAACTGGAATACATCTTGTTGTTTCAACACAGAGGCCGTCAGTTGATGTTATAACAGGATTAATTAAAGCAAATATTCCATGCCGTATTGCCTTCAATGTTTCATCCATGATTGACTCAAGAGTTATACTTGATACCCCCGGTGCGGAAAAACTTTTGGGAAGAGGAGATATGTTATATATTCCGCCTGATCAGGCAAAACCAACACGTATTCAGGGAGCGTATGTTTCGGACAAAGAAGTAAGAAGACTCGTAGAGTTTCTGAAAACAAAGAATCCGCCTGTTGAATATACCGAAGAAGTTATTTCCAAACCCCTTATTTTGAAAAAGACAGGGTCTATAGGAAGTAACGGAAAAGATGCTCTTTTTGAAGAAGCGATAAGAGCAGTTTGTCAGTATGATCGGGCTTCGGCATCCCTTCTTCAAAGGCGTCTTTCAATAGGCTACTCAAGAGCAGCAAGAATATTGGATCAATTAGAGGAGGCAGGAGTTGTAGGACATGCTGAAGGATCGAAACCTCGTGATGTATTGGTGAAAAACGCTGAGGAAATTATAAATAGCCTACATCAAGGATAATAATTTTATGGTACATGCAGGGGAGAGGCTTTATCAAGAGCGAGTAAAAAGGGGCTATACTTTGGAAGAGGTTTCAAAAGCTACAAAAATCAGATCCTCTTTTCTGGCACATATCGAAAAAGGAGAATACAAAAAATTACCATCTGGTACTTACGCTCATGGGTTTGTTAGGAATTATGCTAAGTTCTTGGGACTGCCGGAACATGAACTTCTTGCTCTTTTTAAAAGAGAATATGATGAGGATAAGTTTGTAAAAGTTTTGCCGGATGGATTTGCCAGACAAGATGATTTTCCTCTTAAAAAAATTAAATTTGCGCAGACTTTTAAAATTCTGATTTTAATTTTTGTTGTGCTTTTGACTTATATAATTTTTCAGTATAGGTCTGCAATTTTTAATCCTCCGCTTAGTGTTTCTTCTCCAAAAGAGAACTCTATTACTTCTTCTCAAACAATTTTAATTATTGGCAAAACAGATCCCGATTCAACTGTTTTTATAAATAACGAAACCGCATCTTTGGACAAAGATGGTAACTTCAAAAAAACCATTAATGTTTTCCCGGGCAAAGCAAAAATTACAATAAAAGCAGTCAACAACTTCAACAAAACAACGATTGTTGAGAGACACATCGAAGTTAAGATATAGTCCGTATCATTTGTTATGATTGACAGGAAAATTCGTTAATGGTATCTTAAATTAATATGGATTCTGCTCAGATAATTTTGATTATAGTTATTATTCTTCTAGCAATTCTTCTTATCGCATTAGGTGTTCAGGTATTTTTTATTCTTAAAGAACTGCGCAAAACCGTTTCAAAAGCGAACAAGGTTTTAGATAATACCAACGTTATAACCCAAAGTGTTTCTACTCCCATATCTTCTCTTTCTTCAATTGCAACAGGTATAAAAACAGGCGCTTCTTTTATAAATCTTTTTAAGAAAATTCTGTCAAATGATGAAGATGGAAAGAAAAAAAAGGAGAGAAGAAATGGATAATAATAACAATAATTCTAC
>Ga0209515_10006462_pt1 | contig 14584 bp, 18 predicted proteins | sample Subgroupgradi54m_FD_187454 | JGI IMG/M metagenome (GOLD analysis project Ga0209515, IMG submission 187454) | Subsurface groundwater microbial communities from S. Glens Falls, New York, USA - GMW60B uncontaminated upgradient, 5.4 m (SPAdes)... ...
AAAGAAGAAGACTTTGTTACTCATTTTCTGACCGCGAGCACGCATTCCGACCTGCTTTTCTTTACCGACAAAGGCAAAGCTTATCAGATCAAGATGTATGACATCCCAGAAGGCAAACGAGCGACTCGTGGCAAGTCTATTATGAATTTCCTTTCACTAGTCGAAGGTGAAAAGGTGACTTCCATTTTGGATATGCCGAAAGATTTGAAAGAAAACAAAGAATTATCTCTGCTTATGATTACTGAAAATGCTACAGGCAAACGGGTGTCAGCGCAAAGCTTCCACGATGTCCGAGGTAGTGGCATTATCGCTATCAAGCTTGATGCGGGAGATCGCCTTGTTTCTGTTTCGAAGGTTGAAAAGGGAGATTCTTGCATCCTAGTGACTGCTAAGGGTCAGTCGATCAGATTTAAAGAATCAGATATCAGAGAAATGGGCCGACAAGCTGGGGGAGTAAGAGCCATGAAGTTGGACAAAGGCGACAGAATAGTCGGCGCTAGCGTCGTCAATAAAGACAAACAGAAAGAAAGCGAGCTTCTGGTTGTCGGCGAAAACGGATACGGCAAGAAAACTAAAATTTCAGAATACAAAATCCAAGGCCGCGGCGGCTCTGGCATCAAAACAGGCAATGTGACCACGAAAACCGGCCAAATTATGTCCTCAAGTGTTGTCACAAGCGAAGAATCAGAAGTAGTGGCCATGTCGAAAAAGTCTCAAGTAATTAGGCTCGAACTTTCCGAAATCCCGACTCTCGGTCGCTCCACTCAAGGCGTGCGCATCATGAAATTGCGCCCTGGAGACTCTCTGGCCTCCTTAATCTGTCTCTAACTGTCAAGGACAGTCCTTGACACACGAATTTTATGACAAATTTAAAATACATAGCTCGTAAATTTCTTTCGGAAACTCATATAAAAAACCTTTTGAAAGGAGAATGGATACCAACCTTTGATGAAAATGGAAACGAATTACCAGGAATAAAAGGTAAAATGGGTGTTGCTCACATATCAGCCGAAGGTCATGAATTGGGAGTTGATTTATTTGAAATGCAACCAGGAAGTGCTTTTCCTCTCCATACTCATGACGGAGACCATATTCTTTATGGAATAAAAGGAAAAGTTTTTGTATCGGTTGATGGCAAAGATCATGTTATGGAAGAAGGAGATTCTATTTTTATTCCCGCCGAATATCCGCATGGAGTAAAAACTATTCCAGATAATAATCAGCCAACTCAATTTCTAGCTTTTGGCTACCCTCATAAACATCTGTCAGCAAAAGATCGAATGAAATTAGTTTAAACGAGCTCGTTGTCAAGGACAGTCCTTGACATATCTACAGCTAAAGTTTGTTTTATGAAGTTTTCTTTAGTCTCAAATATATAATTTATAAAATCTGTGTGAGTGATTGGTAATTTCCTATTTCCTGCTAAATCATTGAAACTACTCCATTTATATTCATGCGGTACTGTGACTAAACTGCCTTTGACTGGGTTCATATGAATGTATGCAGAAGTCCACATTAGCTGAGAATTGTTTTCTATGGGCACCGATTTAAATCTGTCTTGGAATACATGACCAACTCTATTATATTTTTTATTCATATACATTGAAAAACTTGTACAGATTTTTGACATAAATTTAGAAATCGATCTATTTTCAAATTGCTCAATCAATAAATGAAAATGATTAGGCATAAGGCAAAAACCATGTAATCCGTATAATCCGGGAGGGGATTTCGTTATTCGTACTCTAGATTTTGGCATTCTTAAAAACTCATTATTGTTAAGAACTTCTGTATCTATTCCTAGGGCAAGCCCAATCCTGAAAAGAAATGCTCTATAATCTTGTTCATCATAAAAGACAGTTTGTTTATTATTACCGCGATTGTATAAATGATAAATACTTTTCTCAGAAAAGTTTTTATAATCTCGCTTTTTCATAGAACAATTATACATGTCAAGGACTGTCCTTGACATCAGGGGGTGGGGATGACGCTAGATTTAAATCAATATATAATTAAAGCATGTCAAAATTTCAGGTGATTCTTATTGGAGCGTTTGGATTCATCGTTGTCCTTTCAGTTATTCTTTTCTCCAAATATCAGGGCGGCGGCCAAAAGCCGGCCAATGTGCTGATCTGGGGTACGCTCGCCTCCACAGATTTTCAAAATATTTTAAGCAAAACTTCTCTCAATCAGAGCAAAACTCTCCAAGTGGCTTATGAAGTCAAGAATCCGGAGACCATCGACTCTGATTTCGTAGAAGCGCTGGCGGCCGGAGGTGGACCGGATCTAATTATTTTGCCACATGAGAAAATCCAAAAAACCAAAAACAAGCTGACTCTGATCCCGTATGCTTCCTATACCGAAAGAGCTTTTAAAGACGCTTTTATCGCAGGGGGTGAAATCTATTTGACTCCGGAGGGAATTGTCGCTCTGCCTTTTATTCTGGATCCTCTGGTTATGTATTGGAACCGGAGCGTCTTTACTGATGCGAATCTCACCCTGCCGCCAAAATATTGGGACGAGTTTTACTCTCTCGCCGAAGTTATTTCCAAGAAGGACAATGCTTTAAATATCGAAAGAAGCGCGTCCAGCCTCGGCGAATTTTCAAATATCACGAACGCTAAAGAGATAATCAGCAATCTCCTGATGCAGGCTGGCACGCCTATTGTCCAACCAGTTGGGGGCAAAAATTATTCCGTCCTCGCAAATTCTTTTGACAAACCTTTGATCCCGGCCGAAGCGGCTATCAATTTCTATACCCAGTTTTCCAATCCCGGCAAGCAGTTTTATTCCTGGAATCGTTCCATGCCTAAGTCTGGAAATTTCTTTCTTTCCGGCAAGCTCGGCATTTATTTCGGTTTCGCGAGCGAGCTCTGGAGTATCCAGCAGAAAAATCCGAACCTAAACTTTGATGTGGCTCTCGTACCATCCTCTCGCGAGGCGGGAGTAAATGTCTCTTTCGCCAAATTTCAAGGCCTCGCTATTTCCAAGGGATCTAAAAATCCCACTGCCGCTCTAGCTGTGGCAACAATACTCACTAGCGCCGAAGGCATCAAAGCGGTCAATCAAGCGCTCAATCTGCCACCAGTGAGGCGAGATTTGCTTTCGGAGAAGCAATCTTCAAGTTATCGGGACGTTTTCTACCGCTCGGCTATCCGTAGCAATGCCTGGCTCGATCCTGATCCGTCCAAAACCGACGCAATATTTAAAGAAATGGTCGAATCAATCACGAGCGGTCGCGAACGCACCTCCTCCGCCGTCTCCCGCGCCTCGCGACAAATAGGGGATTTGCTAACTAATTAAAGAATTATGAATTATGAATTATGAATTAAGAATTATGCGGAAATACAAAAAATTATTTTATTTTATTTTATCTTTTAGCTTACTTCTTACTTCTTACTTCTTACTTCCAGTATTTACTTACGCTCAAGGCGGGTTTATTCCATGTGATGGAGTTGAAGTAAAATGCGACTTTCCCATGCTCATGCAGCTTATCTCAAATGTAATGAATTATATTGTACTGATGGCGTTTCCACTTGCTATTATCACTATCGCTTATGCTGGCTTTACATATATGACCACCGGCATTTCCGATAAGAAAAGCAAAGCCAGAACCATGCTTCTAAATGTGGTCATTGGCTTTGCCGTACTCTTGGCCGCCTGGGTTATTGTCCGCACGATGCTCACAGTTTTTGTCAAAGATACTATTGTAAACAATGTGCCGCTAAAACTTTAATGTATAATAAAAATATGAAGAAATTTATTTTTGTGTTTCTTTTCCTCTCACCTCTTATCACCTTAGCTCTAGATGATCGCAGTGGTAACTTGCCTCCTAGGGATCCTGCTCTAGGTCCTAGCTCTATTTCTTACAAAATAGACATCCCTCCTCCACTAAAATTTTGTGAAAATAAAGCTGATTGTACTCTGCCAAAACTCATAACTGTTTTAATAGATAGTATTGTGATACCGATCGGTTCAGTCATAGCTGTGCTCATGATTATGTATGCCGGCTTCCTTTATGTGACTGCCAGAGGCGACCCGACTCGGATAAAGGAAGCTCACGATGCTCTGCTTTACGCAATTATAGGCGCGGCTATTTTGCTCGGGGCCAAACTCTTGGCAGCTGCCATCGAAGGCACTATTACCCAACTTAAGTAACATGTGGACCAATATTAAAACCGCAGTTGAAGGATTTTCTGACATCGGTTTGAAGCTCATTCCGCTTATTGCGATTGTCGCCTTTTTAGTCTTTGTCTTAGGAGTCGGCCGATTTATACGATCGACTGGAAGCGAGACGGAGGTGACGAAGACCAAAAATATCCTAATCTGGGGAGTAATTGCCCTTTTTATTCTTTTTTGCATCTGGGGAATTATTGCCTTTTTGCAAGGAGACATTTTTGGCAGTATTGATATCGGCATTCCCCAAATTCGTCCATAATAAAATGAAAGACCTCATTGATACTGTATATAATCTCATAGACCAAACTCTCATCCCGCTCGCTTTTTCCCTCTGTCTTCTTTATTTCTTCTGGGGCGTGGCGCAATATATTCGCGTTGGCGCCGGAAGCGAAACTGCGGCCGAAGAAGGCCGCAGAAGAATGGCCTACGGAGTGATAGCGCTCTTTGTGGTCTTTAGCATCTGGGGTATTATAAACTTTATCAGTTCAGAGTTTTCTCTGCCAAACCCAGGAGGGAATTCTATAAGAATAAAATGAAAAAACTGAAATTATCTTTAATTACGCTAGGTATTTTTTTACCAAGTGTAGTTTTTGCGGAATATCTTAGTGGTACTGGAGGTATAATAAAGGGGATAGGCAACAACATCATAGGACCACTAATTCCTATTGTTTTTGCTCTAGCCCTACTCTTTTTCTTCTGGGGCGTGGCGCAATATATTCGTACTTCTGGAGATGCTAAACAAGAAGGCAGAATGATCATGGTTTGGGGCGTTGTAGCACTCTTTGTAATGTCTTCTATCTGGGGTTTGGTCAAATTTATCGGTAGTGATTTTCTTGGTATTAAAGAATCGGATAATACTACCATCAAAATACCCAACATTCAGAAATAATTATTATTCACACATATAAGGAAATAAATAAGGAAATAAATAAGACTGTATGCTACTATAATGTCATTAAACTGGTCGTTTAAATTATAAGTATTTATTAAATTAAAAATGAAAAAAGCTTTAATAGTTTCCGCTTCCGTCTTCTTGCCACTTTTGGCATCAGCTCAAAATATTACTGGTATATTAACTAATATTATTAAGCCTTTAGGGCTTATTGTTAATACTCTTATCCCAATCACGTTTGCTTTGGCCGTACTCTTCTTTTTCTGGGGTATCGCTCAATATATATTGGCTTCCGGAGATGCCGCAAAGAAAGAAGAAGGCAGGAACAAGATGATCTGGGGCATTGTAGCCCTTTTCGTGATGGCTTCCGTTTGGGGTCTTGTAAAATTCTTAGGATCTAATCTTGGAATAACAGAGACTCCAGCTGTTGCTGTGCCGGGTATTACTCCTGGAAGTGTACCTACGTACTAAGTTATAAGGGATATCCGTGACCATTCTCCTTGGTAAAATAGCTACCTTTATAATAAATCCCATCATTATTCTGGGATTTGTTGTGGCGACTATTGTTTTCTTCTTCGGTATCGCCCAATTTATCTGGAAAGCGGATAGTGATACAGACCAGGAGACGGGGAGAAAGTCTATTCTGTACGGCATTATTGGTCTCTTCATTATGATCTCTGTTTTCGGGATCCTAAAATTTGTTTTGAAGACGTTCGATATTCCTTGTCCATCGTTTTATTCTTGCTAAGACTCTGGAATAAAAAATAGAATAAAAAGATCCCCCACCAGCACGCTGATGGGGGATTTTGAATGTACAAATTAAATCGAAGGCCGAATGGTCAAAGTGATGGCCACATCTTCTTTTTCACGAGATAAGAAGCTCATCCCTCTTGTTATTCCTACGCTCGGCTGGCTTCCTCCGGGTAAATCTACTTCTACCGTGCCCTTGTCTCCTCTTTCCCAGAGAGTATACTTCTTGCCAAAGCCAGTAACATTATACTTGCCCCCAGTCTTCGGCATCAGAATTTCCTCACTCCAGTCCTCTGGTTTAGCGAAGATAACCAGAGATATTGGTTCATGAACCTTTGGTCCCCACTTATGGAGACTTTTGGCCCACGCTCCGTACCCGTACTTCAGGACTGCGATTGGGGCAAACTTCTTTTGATCCTCTTCTTTCTCAAGACTAAGACCTAAGTCACTTGCCAATTTTTCCCAGGTCGGCCGGTGGAACTGATACAGCCCGACATCCTCGCTCCCATCTTTGTTGATGTGAATGAGAACTTTGCCGTCCTTCATGTGCTGACAGCCGGACTCAACCATGCATATCTCATGCAGAATCGCGTCCATACCGACAGCGTAGGCTCTGTCTGTTCCTGTTGTCCTCGCTTGCGGCGAGGAAGATCCTGACGAATATTTTTTGTCGGCAACCAAGTAAGTAATCGAAACTGTGCCGACTAGAAATACTACAAACCCAACCGCCCATTTCCACTTTGACTTTGATTTTTTTGGGGGAGGTAGAGTTACTGGAGTACTAGATCCCGAAGCAACTACCACTGGGATTACCGGTGGCGGACTACTTCTCTTTTCCTCCTCTGGTTCTTCATGTTTTCTTCTCTCTCTTACTACAGCAAAAATTGCTAGTGGTGTAAGGAAAAGGAAGATTGCGGATAGAATCAGAGAAAGAATCCACACAATGTATCCATATCCACCCTCATCTTTCTTGGTTGATTCGGTTTCTTGTGTAGACTTAGAATTTGTTATCTGAACGGGAACAGGTTCAGGTTGTTTAACTTCTAATTTTTTCACCTCCTCTACTTTTTTCGGCAGTGGCACTGGCTGTTTCGGGGGAGGGAATAAGCTCCCTGCCCCGAAAAGCACCAGTATCAAAGCGGCAATACTTACAACTCGGACGTTTTCTTTTAGCCAGTTTTTCACTTCTTTCCTCCCTTTTCACCCTCCTTTCCTGTCGGAGGTTCTGATGCTGGTTCTGTTGGCTCAGATAGCAAGCCTTTAGGCTGAGCTGGTTCCGGCAGACTATGATTAATTGAGACTGCTGGTACCGGCCTTTTTCTTTTACCCCCGGCTTCGAAGTACGTTCCCTTGAGTTCCTTAATATGTTCCTTCTTGAAGATGTCAGCGATATCGCTTGGATCCATCTTCGCTTCTTTGTAAGCTTCGATGATTGCCAGGTCACGCGCGCTTTCGGCTAAGCCCACCAATCTCTTAGCAATGGCTTGACCTTTAGCTTCTGTGACCAAGCGTTTTTGTTCTGCCCGAGCCTTGATATTGGTCTGTTTTGCTCGCTCGGTCTCCAACTTCTGGAGCTGAACTGCCTTTTGGATTTCTGGGTCTTCGTCCGAAATCGAGAATTCCTCGATCACCAGATTTTCTGCGATCAACCCCACAGTAGTCATCAGGTCGTACTGACCAGTTGTAAGTTCTGAGGGCTTTAGTTCGGTCGCTTTGGTTCTGAGAGCATCAAGATCGATAATCTTGTACTTACTTATGATGTAAGCCTCGACTAGCGAGTCTAAGTTATCGAAAAATTTGCCACTCAAACCAAATAATAGTTGGTAAGGATCCCACACGGTGTAGATTCCTCGCCCGAGTATATTGACGCGAGTACCGTCGGATAAATCGACATCCATCATGAGGAACGGCCGGTCGATCTTCCAAAGAAGTTCATCGACTCTAGTCGTTTCTTCATCGATGTCGATCTTCTCTTCGATCTTTTTGATCTTGTCTCGGTCGGTTTTCAATCTCACTTTCAATATATCGAAAGTGTAGATGTGTCGAATTGGCCAAATCCAGCTAACGAAGTAAAGCCCTGTTTGCTCTGTGAACCAAGGGGCTTTGTCCTCCCCACTAGTTGTCTTTTCGATTTTCCTGGTGGCTTCGTTGAAGTAGTGACCTTTTACGTTGACGATGAATCGCTTGTATTTCTTTCCAGCGACCACCGTTTTGATCGTGCCGTCTCTGACATAGGTGAACCACATATTGTATGGAGCACCCACATACGCGAGTACGGCAAAAACGATCAGGAAAATTAGCAGCGTTACTAAAGGCAACACGAACGCCCAAATAATTGACATTCTCTTTCTCCTTCGATTTTATTTCAAAACTACGATTCTGTCGCCACTATACCATACTTGCAAAATAAATGCAACTGGGGTAAGATTGGGGCAGATTCCCATTCCGAGCAATTAGTGATCTTTTAGAAATAAAGGGTTGCAGGAAAGTCCGAACACAGGCAGTCGCGCAAGCGGCTGACAGAATGGTAGTAGGTAATACCTATCCGAGTAAATCGCGAGATGAGAACAGAAACGACCCGGTTAAGTCCGGCTGAAACGGCAAAATTCTTACCTCTGTGCAAGGCCGTGTCCCTACTCAGTTTTATAAAACTGAGTAGGGAAGTGCCGCTATAGGTTGTTAGCAATAACAATCACAGATAAATTATTGTTTAGAAACAGAATTCGGCTTACGAGAGTGGGAGTCTGAAAAATGCAAAAGCGCTCCGAAAGGGGCGCTTTTGCTTATAAATAAATTTTGACAACCCGCTTTATTAAGATATGCTAAACCTCCAGAGGTTCTAAATGGATATTATAAAGTTGGTAAATGTTGGGTCGCGGGTCACTGTTGAAGTTTATCTCGGTCGATCTTTGGTTAGGAAAATTGATGGGCGGTCGTTCAGGTACATGGAGTATGAGCGACACAGAGTAATGAACAAAGATTATATCGAGGTGTTTACTCTGGTCCAAAATCCAGATCCAAAAAAAGTGGATCAGATTTCCCCTGAATCTTTCATTGGACGGGTTCTTCTTGGTGCTCAAGTAGGAAATGAAAGGGAAACAGATTTCGGAGTTTCTTTACAGGATGTTCGGGTGGGGAATCTCAGCGGCTGTCACCTAAAGTATAAAATTATCTCTATTGATTGAATCACTTAGAGAATCATGAGCGAAGCTTTCTCTTCGCTCAAACTTTTTGGTGCCACTAATTAATAAACTCTGTGGGCATGGGGAGAGTCGAACTCCCATGTCTTGCGACACACGCTTCTGAAGCGTGCGCGGCTACCAGTTACGCCACATGCCCAATATTTTATAAAGCTGTGCCCCTCTCCAGTCTCGAACTTTCGTGGTTCAAGCCCCAAGACTTTTAAGGGAAATTCCAATATATCACACAAATAAGGGTCTGGGTCAGACCATTATTACACTCTATTTAAGTTTAATAGAGTAGATATTTTTGAATTTAAGAATTATGAAATATTACAAACCAATTGACGACAAAGTAGAACTATAAGTATTTTTTGTATAATCCGGATTATCTTTTAGAGCTTTTTGGAAAAATTCTATACTATTTTTTCGATCGCTGTTTCTAAAATAAGAAGCTCCCAAATCAGCATATAGCTTACCGAGGTCTTTATCGGCAACAATCAAGCTAGGTTGCTTAGAAATTTCTTCTTCAGCCATTAAATAATAAGACAGTGCCATTTTGTAATTTCCAAGAATATTATAATATGAACCAATATCATAATAGACTCTAAAATTATCCGGACCATTTGGAGCAATTACAGGAATAATTTTTAATTCATTGATAGAAGATTCGTATTGTTTTAAACAAGCATACGCATCTGCCGCCTCCCAATGTGCAGTTACTATATTTTTACTATCTGGATATTGTTTAATAAATTTTTGAACAGTTTCGCTTGAAGTTTGACAATCACCGACAGTTGTTTCAGCTCCAATAAGATTAATTATAGCGGGTTCATAGTTAGCATTTATCTGTAATACTTTTTTATATTCCGTAATAGCAGGGCCAAAATATCCCTCGCTGGCATATACCACACCGAGATTATAATGAGGCTTATAATTATTTGGGTCCGCTTGGATAGATTGATTAAAATATGGTTCCGCGTCTTTATAATTATTCTCTTTAAGAAGAGAAACACCAGTTTGGTTTAATTTATCAGAAGGTGTTATTAATGTTGTTGATGTTATTATTGGCTGGAAAAGGCCGCTACCACTCTTTATTTTGTTCCAGATAAAAAAGAATGTAACCCCAATTATGGCTACCAGCATAATAACACTTATAAAAATCAAAATCGAAGCCGATCTATCTTTGTGAGGTGTAAGTTGATGCAGATCAACCATAATTAGATTTAATAAATAATTATACCCCCATAGCGCTGAAATTTTGAGGATTTATTTTACTTGTAATATCATTAAGAGCCTGACTCAATTCATCAGCTTTTTCTTTTGGCTGCCAAACGAGGGATATACCTGATCCTTTAGGTGCTTGCCCCCGAGATCCGAGCATTTGTTGTGCGGCATTTTGAATTGTTACTGTTGATAATCCCAGCACCCTATCCACAATACCTTGCTTATTTAAAACATTCTGGATCGATTTGTATGGTAAGTGATTTTCTGACCTACTAATAACACCTGTTCGAAGCAAGATATATTCTGGTGTAAATTCAAAATAGTAATTTTGTTTCCAAATTGATTGATAAATAAGATGTATAAAAAACAAAATTCCGAAAATTACTAAACCATAAAAAAGACCAAGTATTAAAAGGATTTTTGTTAATATTAAAGAATAAATAAGACTATAAATTAAAGAACTCCAAATTACAGAAACCACCCAGGCTCCACTTATGGGATATGTCACGCTGGAGATTTTTTGGCTGAATTGTAATGGACTTGGCTGTGGTGTTTGAGGTTGAACAGTGGATGTCTGTGATGAAACCGATGGGTTACTTGTACCATGGATTTTTCCTAGAATTATATTTTTCAAGCTTTCAGCAACATCTTGATTGACCCCATCAATGTGCGCCTCTATACCCGAAGTGATCGTGGCACTGGCAATGTGGACATCGTACAAACCCATTATTCGATCCAGGATATCTTGATCAACATAGACATCTTGGATTTTTTGATACTGCACATGGATTTCCGTCGGAGCAAAGACACCTTTCTTAATAGTTACAAACTGCTCACCACAGTCGTAATAATAACGTTTGATATAGGCACTAATATAAAAACAATAAAGTACCAGAGAAATTAGAATTATTCCAGAAAATATCCATAGAGCTGTAACTATAGGGGTTGCGATCTGAGGAACATCACTAATGTATGGCGAAATGAAGACTTTTTCTATAATCGCAGTTATAATTAAAAAAATGACCCAGAAGCTAAATTTTGCAATTACTTTCTTCCAAAACTTTCTAGGGCTTAAAGGATATTGGAGTTGAAATACGGATGGTTGATTCATTTTAAAACGATTAATTGATGGTTTTAATTATAACATCAAATATAATTTGAGATAGCCAAAGCATCTAGGTCGGTCTCAATGTCATGTGCTGGGGAGAGGACTTGAACCTCCACTCCTTGCGGAACTGGTTCCTAAAACCAGCGCGGCTACCATTACGCCACCCCAGCAAATACCACTAGCGGACAAACCTAAAAAATTCAAAGCAGTTTGAATTTTTTAAGCCTGTGCGCTCACAAGGGATCGAACCTTGGACCTTGTCCTTAAGAGGGACCTGCTCTACCAGCTGAGCTATGAGCGCAATAAATTTTTAAAAACTCTTTACCGTAACCAGATTTTAATTTCTTTTCCTCTAATCTGGCTTCTACTCTACTTCCTATAAATTTTTGATAAATAATAACCCATGGTCTAAATCCTTTTGTTGATTTAGTTTCTCCAGAATTATGGCTAATCAATCTTCTTTCTGGATTTTCACTAAGACCAACATATATTCTACCGTCCTTCTCACTTTTTATAGCATACACATAATATCCTGGCATTTCAATTTACTTATGATAGGAACTGCTCCCTGCCTGCCGGCAGGCAGGTACCAGCTGAGCTATGAGCGGAAACACGATAGAAAATATAACACAACTCGCAACTTTATTTAACCTGCGATCCGGGTGGTACTTCTGTGATGGGCGCAAGAAGGACTGGACCATCGGGAGAGTCTGAAGCTAAAAGCATGCCGTTCGATATCTCGCCTTTCATTTTGCGAGGTTCGAGGTTTAAGATCACTGGTACCATTTGACCAACAAGCACGCTTGGATCAGGATACTTTTCGGCAATACCAGCCAAAATTTGCCTCTCTTCGCTCCCGCCAATATCAAAAATTAATTTCAGCAATTTATCTGCCTCCGGAATTCTTTCGGCTCTCAAAATCTTGCCAATTTTTATATCAATCTTTCTAAAATCATCTATTGAAATTTCATTCATAAAAAGTTATGATTTTTCGTAAGCCGAGATAGCTCAGTTGGTAGAGCATTCCCCTGAAGAGGGAAGGGTCCCCAGTTCGAACCTGGGTCTCGGCACCAAGATAAGTTTAACCACCTGCTAATAATTCATCAATCCTCTGCCTGTTTTTCTCGCCGAGGTCGATTTGGAAATCGAAGGAAGGCGGGAAGGCCACTGGCTTTTTCTCCATGATAAATTTTCTCAAATCAGACCTTTTTCTTTTTAGAAATTCAAGAGAAGCTTCCTCTTCTGAATCTGGTAAGACAGTAAAAAATACTATCGCTCTCTTGCCGCGATTCAAAATCTCTACTCGGGTGACGGTAATGAGAGAAGTTTTGTTGGACTCGCGGTTTATGTATTCGGCCGCAAGGTCTATAAGAATGCCGGCAAGTTTTAAATCTTTAAGATTACTCATTTTATTTAAGGGCTTACCTTATTACTTTTTTTATACAAACCAGTTTATCTCCCGGCGCAAGTTCAATTTTCGATTCTAAAAGCGCGCCAAATTCATTGCCTTCCTCTACTTTGCCGGTTTTCGTCTTTTTAGACTGAAGCTCCTTTATGTTGCCCAGGCCCACTTCAGCTTCTCGGCGGAAAATTTTGACGTTGACTCCCGATTCGATCGCGCCTTCCTCCACCTTACCGCCGACCACTTGCTTACTGCGATTCACGCTGAATATTTTCAATATGCTCGCGCGGCCGGAAATTTCGTCTATTTCTTCTTTTGGCGAGCGGTTTTCTAATTCCGCTTTCATCCATTCGGTCAGCTCATAAATAATGTGGAAGATCTTGACCGGGATATTTTCTCTGGTAGCAATTTCGTTGGCTCCTGGATCAATTTTGACATTAAAGCCGAGAATGCAGAGATCTCTAAAAGTTTTAGCCAATTTTACATCCTGTTCACCGATCGAACCGGCGCCAAAGGAAAGAATTTTGGCGCTAATCTTGTCGTTATCCAGTTTTTTTATTTCCCCAATGACTGCTTCAAGCGATCCTACCGTGTCCGCTTTGATAATTATCGGTAATCTTTTTATATTTTTCTCGACTGGCAGACTTTGATCAATTTCTTTACTTTCTTTGATTTCTTCTTTTTCAGCTTCGACTTTGGAATTGAAAGAGAAAAACTTTTCTCCGACCGGAGGCATCTCGCTCCAGGGGCTTACCGAAATCGGGCTACCCGCGCTCGCGTCTTCATTTCGAACGGGGGTGATGGCGCCACCCGCTCTCACAAATTCTCCCTTTTTTAAAATACCGTTTTTTACAACCAAAGTGGCCGAAATACCTTTTTGCGGATCACGACTGCTCTCCAAAACGAACCCTTCTGCTTGCGCTGCAGGATCAAAGGAAATATCTTCTACCTCTGCAACCAGGATCAAAGTTTCTAGTAATTCACTGATTCCTTCTCCAGTTTTTGCCGATATTGCAACGATCGGTACTTGACCGCCCCAACCTTCGAGCAGAACCTCGTGTTCTGCCAATTCTTGTTTAGTCTTGTCTATATTTGCATTAGGCTTGTCAATTTTATTTATAGCGACGATAAACGGCGTATCGTCTTTTTTAATTGCGCTAATCGCTTCGATTGTTTGCGGCTTGACTCCGTCTTCGGCGGAGACAACTAGAATGGCAATATCGGCTACCTTTGAACCTCGCTCTCGAATACTTGAAAAGGCGGCGTGTCCGGGCGTATCAAGAAAGGTAATCGAATATTCTTTATTTGCTATTTTAAACTTGGCCTCATAGGCGGCTAAGTGCTGGGTAATGCCGCCCTTTTCCTTGTTGGTCGTGTTTGTTTTCCTTATATAATCAAGCAAGGTTGATTTGCCATGATCAATGTGACCCATCACTGCTACAATTGGAGGTCTAGGTTTCTTCATGGTAACTTAAAGAGTACACTTATGGGCAAACTTATGCAAAAGCGCACTTATTTAGACTATGCCGCTTCCACTCCAATAGACAAAAGGGTGAGCAAGGCCATGGAGAAGGTGGCGGAAACTGCCTGGGCCAATCCTTCTTCACTTCACATTGAAGGTATGGCAGCTCGAGAAATTTTGGAAAAATCAAGAACAGAGATTGCAAATATTTTGAACTGCCGGGCGAGTGAAGTATATTTTACAAGTGGCGGCACCGAATCCGCAAACATTGCAATTTCCGGCATCATCCAGAACGCCAAATCAAGGTTAAACCTTGATAAAAGCAATCAAGGCTTAACCTTGATGTCACATATTATCACTTCGACTATTGAGCATCCGGCTGTTT
>Ga0209515_10006463_pt1 | contig 14583 bp, 13 predicted proteins | sample Subgroupgradi54m_FD_187454 | JGI IMG/M metagenome (GOLD analysis project Ga0209515, IMG submission 187454) | Subsurface groundwater microbial communities from S. Glens Falls, New York, USA - GMW60B uncontaminated upgradient, 5.4 m (SPAdes)... ...
CGGGAGGCAAAACCCGTAAGATAGGGCAGACAATCAAAGGCCAAGCGGCCTAAAAGTAAATCAGAAACCATTTCTTGTCGTCCAGTTTTCATTTTTGAGCTATTTTGCAACAGTCCCTACATCGATGTTGGGTGTTTTGTCCAGTCCACAAGAAAAATATTTCCTGACTTATCTGTGCGGACTGATCTGGATCGTTAAGTTTCGATCGATCCGGATGATTGCCGGTCAGTTTGGCAAGAAGGATACGGACGGATTGCACCACTTCATCCGTCATGCGTCTAATAAAGCCAAACGGATCACCACGGCTTCGCAAGACTTTGTGGCAACCCAAATCAGAGGGCAAACGGTGCGGTTGGTTCTCGATGATACCCCATCCCCCGCGCGAAGGCAAAAAGATCGACGGGCTGGGATAGCACCACGGCACCAAGGGAATCGTCAAAGGGTTGTGTGCCGTTACGGCCGTTGTGCGAGCCGGCGGGCAAACATGGGCGTGGGAGATCATCGAATACTGTTCCCGTAAAAGTGTCCCTCCGGAAGTATTCCGTTCCAAGGTTGAAATTGCCGCGGATATTATACGCCGGGCGAGAGAAACGCTTGGCCCTGCGGTTACTGTCCTTATGGACACCTGGTATTCCTGTTGTGAACTGCTTAATCTGATCAACTGCTACGGTTGGACATTCATCATCGCCGTCAAAAGCAATCGCAACGTCTATCTCAACGGTCGGAAAACCTCCGTGCGTCACCTGGCCAAGGGACCGCGACATTACGAGGTTGTCCGTCTGTCGAAAAATAAGACGTATCGTGTTGCCAAATTGATTGTCGAGCTTCCCAAGATGGGAACCGTAGCGTGGTTTATTTCCAAGCAGCATAGTACTCCACGATTTTTTATTACCAATGATCTTACGCTTACACCCAGTCAAATCATATCTGTTTACGACGAACGTTTTAAGATTGAGTTCTTTCACAAGGTCATTAAGCAATTTCTTGGGTTCGGCGAGCTCTTAGCGCGGAATATTTTTAAAATCACTCTTATCTCTAACAAAGAGCCAATTCTAACTTGAAAATCCCTTGCTTAATGGGGAGCATTACACCAATCCCCGCGGGCAGTGCAGTATGATTAAACAACGTGAACACTTCATCAAAAAAGATAGCGACGAAATACGTAGGCGGACATCTATTAATGTTCCCCGTTAAGTGGCCGCTTTCCAATAATCTTTTTTAAAGAGCGTGGTGCGACTGAATATTCCATACCAAAGTATTCTATCGATTGGGGACTCCATGTTGGATTGACAAAAAGAACTCCCCCCTCGAATTGACGATACCATACCGCCCCGTTGCGTTGGCTGTCCCCCAGCGGCTCTCCGATATCTTGAATCCAATCAGGATCAGTCGGAAGTTGTTCATGGAACTCGTTATAGGGTCGATAGGACCACCTAACTTTACCACCACTACCGATTAGATATGTAGCCAGACTTAAGTCCCTGCGAGCCGTGTCATCCCAGGAGCCGTACGTCATACATAAATACCATTTATCAGATGCGCGTGCGGACTGCATCGCTTGAAACTGTGCCTCTCCGACTTGAGGGCCCCAGGACCATGACTCTCCGCTACAATGTTCCTCCATAATCCCATCATTTACCTGCAACCATTGATTGAATAATCCTGGATAATCATGACTGTTAGATACATTAGAGATCACTAGCTTGCCTTCTGCCTGAAAAGCTGTATACACCTTTTTAAGGAAGCCATAAACTGCAGCCTGGAGGCTCAGGTCATCGGAATAATTTCGTAGTGAAGGTAATTGATGCATTTTGACGCTGGTCAAAACATCATCAACAAATACTCCATCCCAATTACCATCTTTTACATCCTTTAAAGTTTCATTAATCCAGAAATCCTGCCATTCCGGATTTCCTAAATCCATCATAAACCGTCCAGGATAATCTGTGATTTCAACGAAATTTCCTTGAACGTCTTTTTGAAACCATTCAGGATGATTGGCCATGATCCATTCATAATGTCCAACCGATTCAGCCATGAAGGTTTCATGACGCAGGACACAGAAAAGCTCGCGATAGAGTAAAACCTTTACGTGCGGGTTCTTTTTGCGTAGAGTTGGTAGGCTGGCGACAAGATCGGGATGCTTATGCCATATCACCATTGAATATCGATTTGCGATATAATCCAGATCCCCATTATACGTGGTAAAAATTGAAAAAAATCGTCGGCTTCCTGATTCGGCCCTTACATCCTCTGACAGAAAAACCAGCAATGTAAGAAGGAACCAATGAAAATACCACCTAGATCTGAGTGGAAATATTGTATTTCCTTTTGTTTTCATCCCAAAAAATATCTTTAAAAGATGCAAAGCGAAAATCCCTTACCAGGCATTTTAGTTTGTCCTCATTCTGTTTAAGGTTAACGTAATGACGAAATTTTGAAAGCATGGGTGCGGAGGCAACCTTGGGCTGTTCCGGATCAAATTCCCAAGGATGAAAGTACATGATGGCCAGTTTATCTTTCTGATTAAGTCTTTCAATCATCTGTTTCACAAACATGTAAGGTAAAAGACGAAAGTAACCTCCTCCCGCTATAGGGATTTCCATACCGTAAAAATTAAAGATAGAAAGAGGATATTCGGCGAGTTGCTTTCCCTTTCCTGATAAATAACACGGAAATTTTGAATCGCACAATTCTGGATTGTCCCTCTTACCATGGGGAAATATGCTTGAATCAAATAAGAAACCGGTATCAAGCAATTCCTCAATGACCCAATGAGTCTCCTTGCGAAAAGAATAAGTTGGGGCGCGATAACCATAAATCGCTTCTCCCAAAATCTGTTCTAGGATATCTTTAGACTGAATCAGCTGTTGTCTAAATTCATCGCGTGTCATTGTCGTCACCAAGCGGTGATCATAGCCATGAGAGGCTATTTCGTGTCCTTCCTTACTTATGCGCCGAATCAACTCAGGATAACGCTCGGCAATCCATCCAAGGGTAAAGAAAGTCGCTCGTACACGATGTTCCGAAAAAAGATCCAGCAGCCGAGGCATAACCTCTTGGGTACGTGACAGACACTGATTCCATCCGGATCGGGATATTACATTTTCAAAATTAGTGACCTGAAACCATTCTTCCAAATCTATGCTCATGACATTGATAACGGTATCAGGTCCTGCATATTGACGGATATCGTTTCGTAATTGCGAAAGGTTTGTCAAAAAAAATTTTCCACGTGTTGTGTTAATGGATTCATGCAAAATACCTCACTATTCTTGGCCCAAGGATTTTCGTACAATTAATAGGGATTCTACGCCAGATCCGACTCGCCAACTGAAACCTTGAATTCTTTGCAGAACGCGGCGAGAACTTATGCTTATCGGAAAGAAGGTATTGATATCCAAGGGGCAACTCCTTCATGCCCAAAAACATTTTATGCTGGGCCGGTCCACTATTGCGACTGCTGCGGCCCATGTCAAGCTCCGATAACCCATTCGTTACCACAGTCTGAATCCCATGCCAAAACAAAAGATAATTAGGGTTTAAATATACGTACTGTTCCAAGTCCCCACCTACAATCGTAATCATAGATTGATGAAAAAATAGGCAGAATTTAAACGCGATTGGTTTATTTTCATAATAAGCATAATGTATTATGGCCCGCTTGCCAAAATGTTCTAAGGTTAAGTCGAAATAAGCACGGGGGAAACATGGTGTTCCAAGAAGGCGGAACTTATGTAAATGGATTTCATAAAGAGGTCCTGTGTCGCGCGATGAATCAATAATAACTCCATGCTTCCTGCAATAACGTACCCTTCTTCGCACCGTTTCCTTTAGACTGGAAAAAATTTTTTCTTGAGGAATGGAATTATCTATCTGCATGCTGTAGCGAGCCTTCTCATTCAGCGATTGCAATTCAGCTGAATCAACCGGGGTCCGATTATTCAAAGTAACAAAAGAACAATTCAGACTTTTCATTAAACGTTTTGCCTCATTTATGAGCAAGGATACGGCATGAGGGGAATCTGCACAAATACCCCCATAGTTACCAAAAGGAATGGAAACCAAATCAGATCGACCAAACCCGCGAGGCACGTGGAATAGCGGGAGAATCCCTATCAAACGATCTGATTCGAAAGCGCCAATATAGTAGGGATGATAACCAAAAGAACGCTCCAACACCCAACGCCACTCCCAACAATGGTCAAGACATGCATCAGGATGACGATGGACGTAATCTGTCCACTTCTCCCTATTCTTTGGTTGATCATCAAGAATATGCACACTGTTGTACATCTATACCTTCTCCAGGCTCCGCATTGGTTCTAAACTGTTATGGGGTAGGCCTAAGTCCTTCGGGAACACATAATTTTTGGGAAAACCTCCTTGGCTGCATGCCAACAACAAAGCCTGTGTCTTTGCCAATTGCTGGGATAGACTAAATTGCTGCTGGAATTTTTGGTATCCAGCCTGTCCCATGGATCGACGCATTTCTGGATTAAGGAGGAGCGACTGCAAAGCCACAGCGCATTCCTCAGGCGAGCCCCCCTCCACCAGATAACCCGTCTGGCCATGACTAACTACCTCGTCCATCCCTGGCACCCTGCTAGCAATGACCGGTAGCCCGGCGGCCATTGCTTCTAAGATAGCAATCGATAACCCCTCCTGCCAGGAACACAAAACAAAGATATCAGCAACCCGCAATAAATCCGGGACATCATCCCGATGCCCAAGCAAATGCACTGTCCCTTCAAGTTGATAATGCTGAACCAGGCTCCTCATCTCCTGAAAACGTTGGCCATCGCCAGCCAAGAGGCAAACAAGGTCTGGAAACTGCTGGCGCAACAATGAGCATGCCTGGATTAATATCTCCGGGCGTTTTCCCTTTGCAAGACGTCCGGTCATCAGAACAATAGGTTGATATTCTTGAAGATTGAGTCGACGGTAAACGGCAGCCCGATCAACGTTCAAGGTATGAGAATCAATTCCGTTATATATGGTGGCGTTATGGGCCGGCAAAACTTTTCCCCATTTAACCAAATGCTGCGCTGTCGCTTCCGAAACACTGATCGTTCCATGCGCGAAAAATCTTAGTGATATGAGTTCAACGGCATCGTAAAAAAATTGCTTAATGGAAAATCCTCGAGTTAATTTCGTTACCCCATGTATTGTGCTGATGACACTTGGGACTCCTGCTATTCGTGCAGCGATCGAAGCCATACAGCCTGCTTTACTCTTATGCGAATGAACTATATCTGGTTTAAGGTTTCGAAATAGCCAGAACATTTGCCATATCGCAATTAAGTCCTGAAACGGATGAATAGGCTTAATAAGATCCACATAGTGATGAGGAAAACCCAAACCTTGAATCCTCTGAGGATACTTTTCCCCAGAAACCATTTCAATCTCAAAATGTTCTGGGGATAAATTTCTCGTCAAATCCTCAATGTGGCGCGGAACGCCTCCCGGATCAAGATTGGTTACGACCTCAAGCAGGTGAACACGACCGGAAATGCCGAGCTCCTTCAAATGCTTCCAATAGATACGCTGCGTCGCCTCAATCACGCGGCTGATCTCAAAATGTTGTTGAAATCGTTGGCGGGCAGATTTTCCCAAGCATGCTCGAAGCTCTGAATCAAGGATCAGACCATTGATTGCCTCAACCAAATCGGAAACATCGTCAGGCTTAATCAGTAAACCTTCCCGTCGATGTTCAATCAGCTCACCGACTCCACCGACACGAGTGGCAACAATTGGGCGTCCCGCGGCCATGGCCTCAATGATCGCCATCGGAAATCCTTCATGCAAAGAAGGAAGCACAAAAATATCCAAAGCCTGTAACCATTCTGGAATGTTATGCTGCGTACCCACAAAGGTGACATGAGCATTTAGTCCAAGCTGTTCAACCTGCAGTTGAAGCTCTTCTCTTCCTAAACCATCTCCAATAACAGCACAATGCAGGTGAGGATGCTGAAGGACCAATTGTGCTAGCGCTTTAATAAGCACGTGATGCCCTTTCCGCGGGATCTCAAGACGGCTGACGACGCCAACCAAGATATCCCCCGGCTTAACATTCAATTGCTTTCGCAAAGCTTGGGCTCTCCGTGGATTCACAGGGTACAAATCCGCAACCGCATTTCGGATAACGGTGATTTTATTTGAATCGAGTTTTTCAAGGTTTACGATATCCTTTTTAACAATTTCCGAAACTGCAATCAAAGCCGTGTTAAAACGAGCGGCAAAACGATCTAGACTATGATAAGGAAATCTTCGGCGGGCATCTTCGACCATATGAAGTGTCGTTATAATAATGGGAATCCCACACAGCCATCCCAAAACGCGGCCTAAGAAATCAGCATGAATAAGATGAGTATGCAGTATTTTAGGCTTTTCTTTTTTTAAAACTCGCCAAAGTCGCCACATCCCCGCGAAGGGCCATCGACGAGTCATCCCCAGATCATAAATACGGATCCCGGAACCTTGAAACTCCGCCAGAAGTTCTCCACCGACTAATGAAACCACCACCGGTTCAAATTGTTTTGTATCGAGATTTCGAACAGTATCTAATACAAGCTTCTCGGCTCCGCCGACATTTACTCCGGTAATAAGATATATGACTTTGATGTGCTTCATAAAACCTTGGTTTCTTATCTTAATATGGTTTCTAATGACGATGTTGCTTCCTGGATTCGGGCTTTACTAGGGAATAACCATTCCCTTGCATAGGCCCACGCACCGATATAACTTAAAAAGGTTTCAAATGGCCTAAAAGCTAGCTTAGGCCATCGCTGTCGATAATTGACATTTAAAAAAACCAATGGTAGAAAAGCTATCGAACGTAATAAAAGATAAACCATCGCCTTCCAAGAATGATCTAGATTTATACGGTAATCAGCCTCCGGATATTTTCTCGCCACTTGCGAATTACCGCGTTCGTACCAAAAAGTTTTCCTTATCGCTTCCTTAATTGTTCTAGGAGGATGATGTTCAAACCAGCAATGGGGTAGGGTATGAATTTTCCCACCGGACTTCACTAACCGATAAGCCAAATCACAATCCTCCCCTGATATTAAATCTTCATCATACCCCCCCAACTCTTCAAACCATTTAGATCGAATTGCAAAACATGCCGCACCGCATTCTCTCCAAGATATCTCGACCTCCTGCCCAGATCGGTCAAATGTAAAAAGAGGATTTCCCGATAGCTTGCGCTGCACCCAGTTAGCCTGAGGAGTTAAACGCCATGTGATATTAATAGCATCTTTATGTCCTAGAGACTTAAGGGTTCCGATAACATCTTCCAAAACCTTTGGACTGTTAAATTTAACATCGTCATCAATAAATATTAAATACTCTCCTTTGGCTTTTCTCGCGCCAAGATTTCGTGCTCGTGCGGCGGGAGCCACCCGCCTAACAATCACACAATCACGCCAATCAATGCTTTGGTCCTTTACATCGAGTAGAACGCTTTGAATTTCCCCGTCATAGGCTGGGATAATCAAAGAAACATTATCTTCCTTCATCAATCGCACCCCACGGCCTTTGCAGAGGGGCTCCCATCATCAGCGGTATCGCTAAGATCATCATTACAAACAAAATTTCCCCCTCCCGGGAAACACCAATAATCGGTCCATTTTCAAATAAACAAAAGAAAGTTAAACCAATAGTTGACGCTAAGCATCCTCGCAGCAAATCACGCTGCCAATTGTTAGGAAGCGAACGAAAAACAAATAAAGCATTCAAAAACCAAGCCCCAAACACACACAGTAACAATAAGAACGACGGGATTCCCATCTCCGCTGCTTTGGTAAGAAACAGATTATGCGCTTGCCCACTAAGATTCGAAGGGTCAAGATAAAAGATATTGCCTTGCTTATCGTCGAAAATAAAATCCGCCGAGCTGTATTCAGAGCTAAACCATTGAGACCATCGGCCAGGCCCAACGCCCAGCAAAGGGTGCGATACAATTGCCCGTATAGCTGCTGGCCAAATGCGCTCTCGGCCCGATAACTGATCAATAAATGCTTCATTAAAGTTCTTTATATACATAGAGCCAAGGATCAATACACCCGTAATGACAAGTGAGCTTAAAATCATTATTCGACGGAAAATCTTCGGCAATTTCAGTCCTAAAATCACTAGTACGCCCACCCCCGCTGCGAGTAAAGCAGCGGCAGAATTCGATAAAACGATTGCAATGAAAAGGATCAAAACTCCCAGCCAATTGATCCAATCATTGCCACGCATTCGTCTCAATAGGCTGACAAATATGGGTAAAAATGCCGCACAATAACTCGCTGATTCTGCTGGTGTATGCCATTTCCCCCCTAAAAGCAACCCTAATGGATGCTCAGCAAACAAGATCTTTCCGATCATCAAGACGGAGTAAATAATCAAACAAACCCAAACAATTCTTAAGACTTTGAGCAGCAAAACTTCATCTCTGCACCACTGGATAAAAGTAAAAAGCACTCCCAGCCCTATCCCATAGCGGAACATCTCTTTAATGCTCAAAAGTTTGTCCGGGCTGAACACGGCCGCAAGAATTCCCCAAGCATACCAACCCAGAATAGATGTCCAAAAAAAGAGATTACCAACAACTAGGGGTTTTTCTGCAATATATTGGTGCCACCATACAGAAAAAATAAAAATTCCTATAAGGCCCCAAAAAATTAAGGAGCTTAGAGGGGAATTTAAATAATTGTTTATAAAAAGCATACTCAATAAAAGAGAAAGCCAAATCGCGAAAGTCGAACGCAGCGCTACACCTAAGGCAGCTGCCCCAACCAACAATGCCACCGGAAAAATCCAAGACTTTAACGAAATCCAAGCAATAAAAACCCCAACAAACAGCATTAAGACTGGGATTTCAAATGGTGTCAAGCTTCGGAATGTTAATTCCCGAGGAGAATTCATGAAAGAACCTCAACTGATTGATTAATAATTTCTGGAGTCAATGACATACTAAATTTGTTGACCCGATGAATCAGCCGATAAAGTCCTGCGCACACATAGGCAATGAACCCTGCGATTGGAAGACCAAGCAACCAAGTTGACTGCGAATGATCCCTTGTGTTAGCCAACCATGCATAAACCAAATTGGGAAGGCCCAAAAGCGCATAAGGCAAATAAATCTCAAATAAATACTGCAGGGTTGTCTTACGGGATTGTTTCAGCTTTGCCAAGACAAGTCCAATAAGCCAAATAGAAATTATTCCGAATGCGCACGCACTGCCAACAGAAATTCCTGCAGCCCCGTAACCGTGCTTCACCATCCAAAGACTGACAAAACCATTGATTAAAATTGCACATAGATATGCCGGCACGGTATGATTTTGGCGTCCCAACGCGACTACGGAAGATTTTGTCAAAGTGATTAAACCCACGAAATAACTTGTCCAAATCAATATACGTATCACCATCAATCCCGGTAAGTAGTCAACAAGAACCCATCGCAAAATCCATGGTAGAAGAATATGCCCCGCCAGCAAACATAGCGGCATCAACCATGCAAAAATAAGAAGTGGCATCAGAAAATGCTTATTAATAGAAGTTTCTGTCGTCTCTGAGGAATGGCTAAAATGCAGTTTTGGTTCCAGGATATCCGCAAGTCCCTTAGGAAACAAAAACACAAGAAAAGATAGCGTTGCACCAAGCGTATAATACCCATGCGCTTTAATCCCCAAATAATGAATAATCATTGAACGATCAACCCAATTGATAGCCAAAAAAGACAATCCCATGGCGACAATGGGCCAACCACTGCGGATTTTATCTTTCAATTTTTTGCTAGCCCAAATAAATTTTAAAGGATATTGAGTGAACCTATGGAGTGAGATAAATCCGAAAAGTGGCGTCAGGATCGCGACACAATAAATACCGATAATTCCGTAACGAATCACAAGGAGACACGTCAAAACAAGACTAAAACTGTTTGTCATCAAAAGTATCGAGCCCAACTTTCCTAAATACCCCATGGATCTGGCAACGACCTGCTCAAAATAAAATAACACCTCAAAAATCATTGCAAATCCGACAACAATCCATCCCAAGCGATGAGTTGGTGAAGTCGACGGGGGAAGAGTAAAAGAGACAACGCCCAATAATCCAGCTCCAATCACCAACATCAAAAAATAAAATGAAAACGTGATTTGCGCTAAACGTTTCGCTTCAGCTAATCGGTTCTTTGCTTGCAAAGCGGGAATCTCCTTAATCATCATTTCTTGCACGCCTAAATGAAGGTGGTAACCAAAAGAAACGATGAAAGCCAACCACCCCCAAAACCCATAATCCTGAGGGCCAAGCCAGCGGGCATTGATGAAACTCCGTATTGCGACTATGCCCTGGGACAAATAAACCGCACTCACATATTGACCCATATGCTTGAAAGTCAAACGTGTCCGGGCCAATTTGATTAGTTCATGCCAAAGGCGAGTCATAAGATCTTTTCAAAAGAATTGGCTGATTTACCACTTTGCAGGGCGATAAATAACAACGCTTGATTCCATACCTCCAAAACAATCATCAACAGACAAAAAGAAATAAGAAAGGATGCCGCCGCGGTGACCCCAATTTGGGCACCGTATTGCAAAGATGATGTTGTTTGAGGAACAACGGCGCGATCTAGAAAATGCAACTCGCCAAAACTTTCAGAATCCTTTTTCACGCCATCTATCTGAAGATGGACGGAGGAACGTTCTCCCATCAGTTCCTGTATTCTTTTTTCAGCATTATCAATGGCGCCCTGAAAGGATTGGATTTGTGGGCTAGCGCTTAAGAGCCCTTGAAGTTCCTTTTGTGCTGCCTTCAGCTGCGAGGAAAGTAAATTTTTGCGATTATTAATATACTCTTTTATGGACTCTTTCAAAATGATTTTTTCACGGGCAATCTGCAAGACGGGTGGGCTATTGTCCTTGTAACGACTTTTAACCTGCAAGTAGCGGGCATCAAGCTCATCCATTTTCTGAATCAACTGATTCAAGTTGCCGTCTTCTCGCTGGCTCAGCAGTGCGGAATAACCTGAAGAAGCCATTGATAAATTATTGTCTAAATCAGTGGGTGTATCTGTGGTGTCAAAAGTTTCTAATTCCGTGAATTTTTGTTTAAGCACAGATACACGGTTTGTTGTCGCGGTTAATTCAGCGGTATAGTCATCCCATCCGTTTTGTTTTAGAAAAGCATTGCGCTTATTCAGAGCGTTATTTAAATCTTCCTGGGTCCTATCAATTTCGTGCTCAATGGTATCGAGCTCCTCCTGAATTCGCCCCAGATATTGTTGACGATTAAAATTGAAGAAAGAATTTGCGATGGCATTGGCAGCCTTTGCTGCCATTTCGGGAGAGGTCATTTTGACGCTAATCCGCAGCAAAGACGAATGGCGTATCCGCTCGACCGTCAGATGACGTTGGAAAGTGTCAACGACATTCACCATTCTTTGTTCCGCACTAGGCTCTATTATGGGGAAATACCGTTCCAATCCCAACTTCTGAAGAAACCCAAGAGATGGTTCTGCCAGTTTGATTTCTTCCAGGGCCGGAGCCAATACCGCGCGACTACGGATTTGGCCTTCAAAATCGATAATGCGGGTCTCATCCTTCATGAGATCCCATTCATCCTTCACTTGACTTGGATTAAAGTTGATCAACACAAACGCTTCATAGTTTGGAGGAGTAAACAATAATCCAATCGTAATGACCACCGTAATGAAACTGCTCAGGACGAATGCCTTTGTTCTCGCGTTACTCACAGGACGTAGTTTTGGAACATCCTGTTCCAAGTCAGCATCATTGTTCGATGTTAATCGCATATCATTTCCTCTAACTGACAGATTATCGGTCAACCACAATATTAGCAGGGTTTGCTGCATCATAAACTCGAAGATAGGAATGAGCTACTGGCTCAATGGTTGAGCTAAAGAACCCTGCAAAAGTGGAGAGCTTGGAAATAAAAGTCTCGGGAACATAAATAATATCACCGGGTTGAAGCAGAACATCTTGACTCAAGTCGTGCTTGGAAATTATTTTCTGTGCATTAATACACATAAATTCATTATGCCCAGCTCCCCGACGAACAAGAACCACACTGTTGGAGACGCCTTCCTTGGTAATCCAACCAGCAGAAGTCAAAACATCGATAACCGTCATACCGGGAGTGAAATTGTAACGCCCTGGATACATTACCTTCCCAATTGCGCAAACCTGGCGCTTATCTGACTGACCAGGCACATAAACGATGTCACCCGGTTTCAACTTTAGACTCACAACCTCGGTATTGCCCTCACCGGTATTGGCCAAATCGACAGTAATCGATGTCTTTTGGCCAGAACCATCGGCCCGCAAAATACTAACTTGTTGCGGATAAGCTGTGGGCAGAAAACCTTCCGCTTGAGCAATAGCCTCATAAATCGTCATGTTCATATCTTCCAGTGGGAACACTCCCGGTCTTTTTACCTCTCCAAGCACACTAAAACGCTTACTCCGGTCTGACTGACTAGGAACATAAACGACATCACCCGGCCGCAGTCTTAAACTAACAGGCTTTGTATTACCTATAACAGTCTCAGCTAAATCAACATTGATGACCATCTCCTTGCCAAAGTCATCTCCCCGTAAAACATGTACTTCCTTTGAATAAGCCGTTGGCAGAAAACCCTCCGCTTGGGCGATAGCTTCGTAAATCGTCATATTCAAATCCACCAAAGGAAATACCCCTGGCTTTTTAACCTCCCCAAGTACGCTAAAACGCTTGCTGCGCATCTGAAGCAAAGAAATCGTAACTTGAGGGTTATAAGTATAGGAATCCAAGGCTTTTTGGATAGATCGACTAAGGGACTGAATGTTTAATCCTGCGGCCTTTATCCTTCCGAGAAAAGAAAAAGAAATAAAGCCGTCCGACAACACAACGGTTTTTGTCGAGAGCTCAGGGTATCCCAACACCGTAATCTCTAACTCATCACTGGGCCCAATAATATAGGAGAGGCTCTCCCCTGCTGCAGTCTGTTCAACAGCACCGACTGAGGCAGTATTCATCAAGGCCAAGCATCCCGTCAGTGCTCCAGCATAAAGCATTATCTTTAATTTTGATCTCATCTTCGTTGGAATCATAAAATTTTGAATCGAGGTTCATGAATCACTGCTATTGATCATTTGCATGGAACACTTCTGACAACTCTTGCGCAAAAAATATCATCCAGGATATGTGAAGACTAATAAATTAACCCCGATTCCTTTCCTCTTAGATAGCTAGTCCTAAAAAACGATTTCAATTCCTGAATAGTAATCTCGTCGCTTAAGATCATTGATCTTTATGCGGATCCCCCAATAAAACTCAAGGGATCTGCAAAATGCAACTCACCAAATAATTAATAACGACCCTCAGTTGGACCTGACTTTAAATGAAACTGAATGGATTTATAAATCCGGCCCATCCTTTAGCGTAGATACCCACGGGCATGCCCGTGGCATTTGATTAATTGATTCAACAATCCTCGACATAAAACATCGAGGATTGACGCTCTAAAAAACAGAGCGCTTTGCCATTCACCCACGGCCATGGCCGTGGAACTCAAAACGGTTATTAGAGACACATTTTCCGGAAAAAGACGACCGGATGCGCAGAGCTATATGTCTGCACTTAACAAAAACGCCAAGGATCACGAGATGGCACGATTCTTTCTCACCAGGATTAGGAACCCTGCATTACTGTTTTTTGCATCTTACAAAAAACATCGAAACCTAAAATCAGTGAATAAAGTATATCCTATAGACTATGGAATGCCAAATTTATTTTGTGTCTGTGTCAAGACAAAACTAAAATGTCCTATTCTTAGCAAAATAGAAATGTCCTATTTTTAAGAGGTTGGAATGAATGCATTTGGTTTAATTTTAAAGGTGGCCCAAGAACGATTTTTAGGCAAGATTCTCACAGGGCTCTTTTGGGTTAAACGAACGCGTTTTTTAACCGGTGGCCGGTCAATCTGCTTGTGTTTCAAAACTCGACCTCTGGCCGTCATCACTAAGTTCCCATCCAGACGGTCTTGCACCTCGATTCTTCTGGCGCTGGTAAATTGCAGGATTTGATAAAGTTTTTTGTTGTGAATCAGCGTAAAGTCGTTGCGTAAGGGATGTTCTTTTTTGATACATAAACAGGCATCCAATTCTTGAAAAGGAACTCGTCGATGTAAGTTCGCCACTCTGGCTGGCTCTAGCGTATAGCGTCGATTATGATCGATTAAATACTTCTCCAACACCTCATTCGCTCCCTCCAACGTCTTGGCATTGGCTAATCGTAACTCTTTGACCAACCGATCTTGTAACGTTCGAAACAATCGCTCGATCCGTCCCTTGGCCGGCGCTGAATTCGCGTGGATGACATTCACCCTTAGCTCTTTCAACGCTCGCTCAAATTCACTCAAACTTTCTTCTTCTCCAAACACATACGCTTTCCACTCATCATAATGGAACTGTTGCGAAATGCCGCATGATTCAATTTCGCAATTTATTTAAGAATTTTTATTTCTCGATGGAGATTTTCAGAAATAGGGCTTGAATCTCGACGAGAAATTGCTGCGATGGGCTCATGCAA
>Ga0209515_10006465_pt1 | contig 14579 bp, 13 predicted proteins | sample Subgroupgradi54m_FD_187454 | JGI IMG/M metagenome (GOLD analysis project Ga0209515, IMG submission 187454) | Subsurface groundwater microbial communities from S. Glens Falls, New York, USA - GMW60B uncontaminated upgradient, 5.4 m (SPAdes)... ...
CAAGATTATCTCAACATTCTCCATTTTTTTCTGAAGATCTTCAGGAAGAGATTCAAGAGCTTGTTCGATCATCTGTTCAAACTCTAAGTTAGTAACAGAATTCGATTCCATAGGAAATTATATCAATATCTCGAAAGCAAAACTTTATGGTAGACTTAGGTAAAAGAGGGGGTGAAGATAAGATGGCAGACACAAAAATAGGGAAAGTAACCCATTACTACGATAAGCTGGGAGTGGCAGTGGTCGAATTGAAGGGAGCTTTGGCTGTCGGTGATATGATTAAAGTTTCCGGACACGGTGGCGAATTCACTCAATCGATCGAGTCGATACAGATGGAACACGAGAAGGTAGAAAAAGCCAAAAAAGGTGACCTTGTCGGAATAAAAGTCGATAAAAAAGTCAAAGACGGAGACGAGGTTTTTAAAGTGAAAGCTTGATTGAATTATTACCCTTCGAGTACTAGAATATTACCACCATGAAAGCAAGCGCAAAGGGTAAAATTATCTTTTTCACCATACTACTCTTCATTTTTATTCTATTTGTCTTCGCAAAGTACTTCTACCTCGATAAAAAAAATGAAATGGGCCAGCTGAAAGCGATCTCTTCTCCGGAAGCAAGCCTATTCATAGACAATGTCGCCGTTTCCAAGACACCATTTGAGGGAAGATATAAAATCGGAGAATATCTTCTTAAACTAATCCCCGAAGGCAATGCTACAGATACCGCTTCCTGGCAGGGGAGAGTCAAAATCTACAAAAACTCACTTACCTATGTCAATAGAGAACTGGGAACTACAGATATAAATTCAGCAGGAGAAATATTTTTTCCAACCCCAATGGACACGCCGCCAAAGGTGCCCAATACCGGCGAGATCTCCATCGAGACCGATCCAAATGGTGCAATCGTCAAACTGGACAATGACGAGAAAGGCGTAGCCAGTCTGCTTCTATCAGATGTGCCCAAAGGCACCCACGAAATAAACATCTATCTGCCGGGCTTCTTCCCGCGTACTCAAAAAATCAATGTCGTTGAGGGTTATCGCGTGAATGCAATTTTCAAACTGGCAATAGACCTAAGTCAAAAACAGGCGACTCCGTCCTCAGAATTAAAGTCAAAAACACCAGCTAAAACAGGTCAAGGGAGCACTCTTTTCAGCATCAAGATCAAGGATACGCCCACAGGTTTCCTGCGCGTGCGCGCAGACGCCTCGATTTCTGCCTCTGAGGAGGCGCAGATTAAGCCGGGTCAGACTTTTGATGTGCTTGAGGAAAAGAGCAGTTGGTACAGGATTAGCTACGAGCCCAACAAAGAAGGATGGATATCTTCGGAATATACTGATAAAGTCAGCCAGTAGTATAGTTCTTGAACACAATTCTTTTTCTACTTGTTTTTCCAAATCACTTTGTTGTAGAGAATATAGGAGTAAGGGATGACGATGAGGAAGATAATGAAAAACTTATAGATAAACCACCAGCGTTCGCCAAAAAAAACTGCAAGAGTATGGATTCCTATCGTTTGAATAAGAATTGCTCCGGAGGAGATAAGATTGAAATGGAAAAATTTTTTCAGATGACTCTCCTGGAGTTTTTTGTGTGAGAAGCTCCAGAAATTATTGAGAGTGAAATTGGAGATGATAGCTGATTCGGCACTGATTACCGTAGCAAGCCAAAGTGCAAAACCTACTCTTTCGATCAATATATAAGAAATGCCAAAATCCATGACTGCTCCGATTAAGCCCACGAGTACGTAGCGAATAAACGAAGAATGTGTCAGAACGTACAATAGAGTCTGGAACATATACTGAAAAGTATTTATCTTTGATATTCCGTATTTGCGATCGATAAAGCGGAGCGGTATTTCTTTGATTTTGGCGTTTTTTTTAAGAGATTCGTCAAGGAGAGCAACCTGGAAGACGTAACCGGAATATTTTTCCAAATCGGCAAGACTCGATTTGACCACCCAAGGTTTTATCGCCCTATAGCCAGATGTCCAGTCGGAGATGCCGACTTTCATAAATCCCAGCCTAATGACCAGATTGCCTATTACTGAAAAAAATTTACGATCGAGGCTCCAGTCAGAGGGAATTGAACCTCCTCGAATATAGCGTGAGCCGATGACAAAATCCGCACCCTCGTCAATTTTCCTCAAGAAGTCGGGAACAATTTTTGGGTCGTGCGAAAAATCAGCATCCATCTCAAATACTACATCTGCCTTGAGCTTTTTTAGAGCCAGAGTGAATCCTTTTAAATAAGCTTGTCCGAGTCCCTCTCTTTTGGTTGATAGCAGGTAGAGATCAGCATGGTTCTTCTGCAGTTTACGCACAACTGATGCGGTTTGATCTGGTGAGGAGCTGTCAACAATCAACAGTTGGATCTGCCAGTCTTTGATGCCTTTTGATAGTGAAAATAGAGTTTTTATAAGGTTTGATATATTCTCAACCTCGTTATAGGTCGGTATTACGATGACAGCCTTTTTCATATAATATTCTATTTATAGAATGCGATAAACTTTTTTAATCCTTCTTCTAGCCTTATCTTAGGTTCCCATTTGAGTATTTTTTTAGCTTTGCCGATATCGGGTTTTCTTCTCATGGGATCGTCTGCGGGTAATACCTCGGAAAAGACTATTTCGCTGGCCGAATCGATGAGTTTTTTGATGATTTGAGCGTATTCCAGGACAGAATACTCCTCGTCCGAACCGATATTTATGACTTCTCCTTTGGTATTTTCCCCAAACATCAATTTGATCAATCCATCAACAGTATCGTCGATATAGCAAAGAGAACGAGTCTGATCTCCTTTACCAAATACCGTGATAGGCTTCCCTTCAAGAGCCTGGTTTATGAAGGAGACGACCATTCTCATATCGTCTCTTTTCATCCGTGATCCATAGGTATTGAAGATCCTGGCAATTCTGGCATCAATCCCTTTATCTCTTATAAAATAGGCGACCAGTGTTTCGCCAAATCTTTTAGCCTCATCATAGATCGAGCGCGGACCTGTGGTAGAAACATTTCCGTTATAGCTTTCTTTTTGCGGATGTTCCAGAGGGTCTCCATAGATTTCTGATGTCGAAGCAAAAAGGAATTTAGCCTTGTTTTTTTCTGCCAACCTGAGGAGTTCCAGAGTTCCCAGGGTATTTACCAGCATAGTTTCCATTGGCAGGGCGTGGTAGCTTATCTTGCTGTGATAGTTAGGGGAGGCAGGGGAGGCAAGATGGAATATAGCGTCAATTTTCATATTTACGACCAGGGGTTTGACGACGTCGTGCTCTATGAGCGAGAAATCTTTATTCTTCAGCAGGCTTTTGATATTGTCTCTTGAGCCGGTCAAAAAATTGTCAACGCAGATTACTTCGCGACCATCATTCAAAAGACGTTCGCACAGATGTGAGCCGATGAAACCAGCTCCGCCTGTGACTACTATTTTCATAGGGATCTTCCCACACCAAAATATGTAAAACCGAGTTTCTTCAGGGCTGATAGTTGATAGATGTTTCTGCCGTCAAATATCACCGGTTTTTTGAGCTCTTTTTTGACCTTGTTGAGATCGATCGCTTTAAATTCGTTCCATTCGGTGAAGACACACAGCGCATCTGCAGCTTTTAAGGCTTCATAGGGCTCCGAAACATACTTTATCTTGTCGCCAATCACTCTTTTCACATTATCCATTGCCACGGGATCGTAGGCTGTTATCGAAAAGCCTTTTTCCAGCAGTTTTTCGATGATATAGATCGCAGGTGAGTAGCGAATGTCGTCCGTTTCAGGCTTGAAACTCAAACCCCAGACGGCAAGCTGCTTGCCGGGAGCGTGTTCAATTATTTTCCGGTAGAAATTATCTTTGGCCAGATCGTTGACGGCATCAACAGCTTCCAGGAAGGATGCGTCAAGGCCAAGGGCTTTGCCTGTATGAATAAGTGCAACTACGTCCTTTGGCAGGCATGATCCGCCGTAGCCTACGCCCGGATTGAGAAAAACTCTGCCGATTCGCTTGTCGAGGCCGACAGCATCGAGCACAGTCTCGACATCGGCACCAGTTTTCTCGCAGTAAAGTGAGATGAAATTGGCAAAGCTGACTTTGGTCGCAAGCATAGAGTTGGCAGCGTATTTGATGAGTTCGGCCGAGGCCAGATCGGTGACTACAGGCTCACTTTTAAGAGGCTTATGTAGCGCAAGGAGTAGTTTTAGGGCTTCAGGAGAGTCCGAACCTATCACGACTCTGTCCGGATGGAAGGTGTCTGCCACGGCTGTTCCCTCGCGTAGAAACTCCGGGCAGGAGGCGATCAGGACTCGTGCCTCATTTGCCTTGTTTTGGTTGATCAATTGTTCAACTTTTTTATTGGTGCCTACGGGTACAGTGCTCTTGCAGGAAACCACAGTTGTGCCTTTTTTCAGATGTGGGGCGATCTTTTGCGCGACATCAAATACAGCCTTCAGGTCTGCTTCGCCGTCTTTGCCTGTGGGTGTGCCTACGGTTATGAAAACAATATCCGCCTCAGGCACGGCCTGATCAAAATCAAGGGTGAAAAGCAGCCGCTTAGCCTTGAGATTTTTGACTAGAAGCTCTCTTAGTTCTGGCTCGTAGATCAGCGGATCGCCTTTCTTGAGCCGTTCTATTTTCTCAGGAGTGTGGCCGACAACCCAGACTTTATTGCCGAAATCGGCGAAGACGCAGGCCGTTACCAAGCCTACATAGCCGTGACCTACAAAGGTGATCGTCATAGCTTTTTATAATATCGGAAAGAGGCTGAAATTACAAGTAAAGAGGTCATGATAGTTGCTTCTTAATCTCTTTCAATCCCTCTTCAAAGCTCTTCATGGGCTGGAAATTGTTTTTTTTGCTGGTGATGACTGATTTTTGTGGCCGGGGCGCCTTGCCTTTATAAAATTCCTCAAAGGTCGTTTTGCCAATGAGCGACTTATCAAGTCCGAATGTTTCTGCGATTAACATACAGGCGTCGAATGGAGACAAACTTTGCTTCCCGACAAGATGAAATACCTCGGCCGAATAGTTGTTTAATAAATATTTGAGTCCAGAGGCAATATCGTCGATGAAGGTGGGGGTTATGACAGAATCCGCTACCATGGTCAGGTTCTTTTTTTGTCCGAGCAGCCCTTTTAACGATCTGACGAAATCGGGTCGCCTCTCATAGTCTGCACGATAGGGGAAGGAGAGACGGACAATCATAGCTTTGTTTCCGATAACTTTTTCACCCTCTAGTTTGGACAATCCATATGCTCCAAGATGCGCATCGGGCTGACTATCTTCATCGTATGGAGGTTTTTCGCCGCTGAAGACAAAGTCGGTCGAAATATAGATAAACTTTTTACCTTTTTTCAGGGTTTCCTCAAAGACGTTTTTGGTTCCTTCGACATTGATTTTATAACAGAGCTCTTTTTCTTCTTCGGCTTTATCGACATTTGTATAAGCTGCTAAGTGAAGAAAAAGATCAAAGTCGACATTGCCAAGTTTTTTTCTGACCTGTTCGCGATCGGTGATATCCATCTCTTCCTGCGATAGGGAAATGAAGTCAAAGTCGCTTTTGAGAAGTTCAACGACCCGTGAGCCGATAAGTCCTGAAGAGCCTGTCAGTGCAACTTTCAATCTATTTGCCGTATTGTTGTTCATAGTATTTCTTGTATTCTCCCGATTTGACGTGTTTCCACCAATCCTGGTTTTGACTGTACCATTCAACTGTCTTCTCAAGATAAGTATCAAAGTCAAAGGCCGGTTTCCAGCCAAGCTCTATCTTGATTTTTGACCAATCGACGCTATATTTCCTGTCATGCCCGGGTCTATCTTTGACAAACTCCAGCGTCTCCTCACCTTTACCCATAATTTTGCCTATTTTTTTCACAACTTCGAGATTCGAGATATCTTCGGTCAGACCGCCGACCAGATATGTTTCGCCAACCTTTCCTTTTTCCAGAATAAGATCGATCGCCCTGCAGTGATCCTCGACATAGAGCCAGTCGCGGACATTCAGACCGTCTCCATAGACAGGAACCTTTTGACTACCCAGTATATTGGTTATTGCCAGAGCAATCAGTTTTTCCGGAAACTGATAGGGACCGAAGTTGTTCGAGCAGTTGGAGATGGTTACGGGCAGCCCGTATGTCGTATGGAAGGCTTGGACTAAGTGATCGGAGCCTGCCTTGGAGGCAGAATAAGGGCTTCGTGGATCATATTTCGTTTTCTCGGTAAATTTTTCCTTTGATTCGAGATCGAGAGAACCAAAAACCTCGTCGGTGGAGATATGGTGAAATCTTTTTACTCCCTGTTTTAGCGCGGCTTTCAGGAGGACATATGTTCCTTCGATGTTGGTTTTGATAAACGGATCAGGATCCAGAATCGAGCGGTCGACGTGTGAGTCGGCCGCAAAATGGACCACAGTGTCAACGTCTTTCATCGTCTCCTCGACAACTTTCCCGTCGCAGATATCGCCTTTGACAAAAGAATAGTTAGGGTTATCTTTGAGGGTAGACAGATTTTCCATGTTTCCTGCGTAAGTGAGTTTATCGAGGTTAATTACACGATCTGCAGGATGTTCTTTGAGCCAATAGTGGATGAAATTCGAGCCTATGAAGCCGGCTCCGCCTGTCACCAGAAGTTTCATAGTGAAATTTTAGCATAATTTGGTATCATACGACTATGACAGAAGCAGATAAAGATATGGAGCGTTTGGGCTACCATTCCGGAATGGGTGACGTTCCCGATGAGCTAGAAATCTTAGCAGAGCAACTTCCAAAGCCAAACGATCTAATAGATCCAGCGAAGCAGGCTCTTAAAGATAATCCCGCCATAGGGGTTGGATTGGCGGCAGCAATAGCGGGTGGAGCAGTACTTTACTTCGGACTCCACAAGCACAAGACTCAGAAATAGTCAGCCCTGTTTAGCTTTTGCCTGGCGGAGTTTGATCTGATTGATTATCAGGATAAAAGCAATCAAGGCAGCGCCCACCATCACAAAAGCCAGAACTTTTTCAATCCCTTTGAGAAACAGACTCGCTACTCCCAGGAAAAGAGCAACCAGCCAGTAGAAGATAGCAATCCTTCTTCTGCCCCAGCCGATCTCCAGAAGCCTGTGATGGAAATGTCCCCAGTCTGCCCGGAAAGGTGACTTCTTATTTTTAATTCTTCGAGCAATGCTGTAGACAGCGTCCATCGTGGGAATGGCCAATATCAGAATTGCAGTCCCGATTTTTCCAAAAGAAAGAATCGACAGGATTCCCAGCCAGAAGCCGGCCAGCGCCCCGCCGCTATATCCGGGCATTATTTTTTGCGGGTAGAAATTAAAAGGCAAAAAACCCAGGTAAGAACCGGCGATTATAAACGAGAGAAGAGCGACAGTCTGCGCCGAGATATCATGCCCTGTGAAGCGGGTTGAGAGCAGGCCCATGAAAATGGCAGTGATGGCAACAAAACCGGGAAGCTGACCGTCAACCCCTTTGCTCCAGTTGACCATATTAGTCGTCCAGGTAAGCCAGATAATGGCCAATAAGTCACCGATGACCAGAATACTGTGCGGCCCGAAAAAATTGAAATGAATCTGCCATTGATCAAGTCTGATCGGTTGTCCAAACGGATTTGAGACAAACGGGATACCAAGGCCGAATCCAATGACCAGAGCCGACAGGGCAAGATTCGCAACAAACCTGACATAGGGAGAAAGATCAAAATAGTCATCAAGAACTCCGATCAGAACCAGCAATAAACTGGCGATGATGATTCCGACAATAATCTTGTTCAGAGAGAGAAATAGAAAAACGGTCAGAAAAAAAGATAGGAAAATCGGTATGCCTCCTGCCCGAGGGACAACTCCCTTGTGGGTGTGAGCAGGATGTGACCTTTTGTCCTTATCGGTTACCAAGTTGAATTTTTTAGCCAGAAATATTGTCGGAACAGTAAAGACAATTGATAAAAAGAAAGAAGTCAGGAAGACGCCAAAAGATTCCATATCAGGAAACCAGAAAAATAATTTTTAAAAAAATCAGCGTGAAGGAAATAATCAGAAATAGATTAAAATAATAAGCAAAAGTCTTGACGAAAGTATTGTCGGGAAAATATTTTTTGGTCAGGACATTATTGAGAATGTAAAGGGCATTAAGCAGAAACGGAATGAGGAAGATGAACCACCATTCACCGAGTTGAAGCTCGCCGTCCGGTCTGGAATAGAAAAAGGGAATTTGAGGAGGAAGACTGCCCAATTTGAAGATTACAGCCAAGATCATCATGAAGTTTGCCCCAAGAAGAACAAAGATCATACTTTAGTATACCTTTTTGACTGGGAACTTTCCGCAGAGTTGGTTTATTTTTTGCTTAATTTGTTTCAGCTCGGGAGTTCTGGCAATCAGTTTTTGTCTGACTTCTCGATCTCTTTCCTGTTTGGAAGTTAGGCCCATTTTTTCCTTCGCTTTGACCAGTGCAGAAACAGTCTTGGCGATCGCTCGCGCAATGATCTTCATCTGTCTTTCCTTCATGCCGCGGCTGGTGACTCCCGGAGTTCCCAAACGAATGCCAGAGGGGTAGAAAGGAGGATTGATATCAAAGGGAACTGCGTTTCTGTTGAGGACGATTCCTACTGCCTCCAGAGCTTCTGCCACAGTATTACCCAATAAGTTTTTGTTGCTCATATCTATGAGTAGCAGATGTGAGTCTGTTCCACCTGTAATCAGCCGGAAATCTTCCTTCTTGAGTTCTGCGGCCAAGACTTTTGCGTTGCGGACAATTTGCTTAGCGTATTTTTTGAAGGTTGGTTTGGCCGCTTCTTTGAGAGCCACAGCTATTCCGGCGATGGTGTTTTCATGCGGGCCGCCTTGAAGGCCGGGGAAAACCGTTTTGTTGATTTTGTCTGCCAGATCAGGATCCTTTTTCAACCCCTTTTTGGTTACCATGATCATTGCGCCGCGGGGGCCGCGGAGCGATTTATGAGTCGTTGTCATGACCACATCCACATATGGGACAGGCGAGGGATAAGCTCCTCCTACGATCAGACCTGCAATGTGTGATACGTCTGCCAGCAGATATGCGTTGACGCTCTTGGCAATCTTGGAAAATTGTTCCCAGTCGATAATTCTGGCGTAAGCAGTCGTGCCGGCAATAATCAGTTTTGGTTTTGTTTTTTTGGCAAGAGCGCGAACTTTTGGGTAATCGATCAAGCCCTTTTTGGTAACGTCATACTGGACAGACCTGAAGGCTTTTCCGGTGAAGGAAGCGGCCGCTCCATGGGTCAGATGTCCTCCTGATGCGAGCGTAAGTCCCATTATGGTTTGTCCCGGTTTGACTACTGACAGAATGACCGCAACGTTTGCAGGAGAACCGGAGTAGGGCTGGACATTGACAAAGGGAACTCTGAAAAGTTTTTTTGCCCGCTCAATGGCAAGCGTCTCGACCTCGTCGACGTTTGCCTGTCCCTGATAGTATCTTTTATAAGGATAACCTTCGGCATATTTATTTCCCAGGGTAGAGCCGACTGCTTCGCCGACTGCAAGAGAGGCGATGTTCTCGGATGGGATCATCATCAGAGTTTCCTGCTGTCTTTTTTCCTCTTGTTTGATAAGTGAGAAAATTTGCGAATCGACTTTTTTAAGATATCCCATATTGTTTTCCTATTATAGCTTATAAATTATCCAACGCAAATAAAAAAACTTGGGCAGACTTTATCAATATGCAGCCTGAATCTCATAGCTAAGATCGTCTTTGAGAATGAAGGCCTTCTTGGGATAAATTGGCAAAGAGCCGATTACCTTATTTGCCGGGATGAGAATCTTGCCGACATATTGGGGAATATCCTCATAGGTTCTGTTGTAGATGAAAACTCTTTGTTCATCCAGATAATATTCGGCTGGGTGGAAGTTCAACTCACTTGTGACATATAGGAGATCTCCGGATTTCATCTGCGATTTTATCTCTTTCACAACCGGATTAACCGGCGCTTTGGTACGGCTATTAACTTGTAGTATGTTGTAGTGCAGCGTCAAGATGAGAAGAGCGGCAAAGAAGACCCACCTCATTCTTTTATCGATCTGTTCAAGCAGGAAAACCAAAAGCAGGACGATTCCAACACCTGAGAAAATAAGATAGCGGGGGAGGAAGATGGGATAGGCTAACGAAATGAAATAGGCCAGAGTAGCCGGGACAAAAGACCAACTAAGGAGGATATATAAGAGATCTCTTTTTTCCTTGGTTGAAACGGTATATCTTTTTCTGGTTATTTGCCAAACTCCATAGCAAATTATGACCAGTAGAAAGAGTGAGAGCGGCAGAAGCAGTTTCCGATAAAAACCGAAATCAGCCTCATAGCCGACGTACATAATCGCGGGAATTTCCAAAAAAGTTTTCAAAGGGGGTTTTAGAATCCAGAATTGTCCACCAAATTTATGCTGAACAAAAACAAAGATCAGCCAAGGGATGAAAATCAAAACCGGGCGCAGGATGCTTTTTAATTGAAAAAGTTTCTCGCGATCTTTATATGAACGTGCGGTCAAAGCATATACGACTTGAGATATCATGACAAACAGCATGAAATAGTGAGTCAGCAGACCCAAGATCGCAACGACGCAATATTTAACCGGTCTGAACTGATAAAGATAATAGAAGGAAAGGGTTGCAAGAAGTGCAAAAAGCATATACATTCGAGCCTCAAAAGCATAGTAGTTGAGAAAGGGATTGAGTAGAAAAAGGAGAAGATAGACGTAGGCCCATCTCATCTTGATTTTAAAAATATCGGTTAAAAATAAATAGCAAACATAGAGAACTGCAGCAAAAGTTATAAGAGATAAAGAGCGAAGTGCGATTTCCGACATGCCAAATATTTTCAACCAAAAATGAAGAAGAAGGGAATAGAGAGGCGGACTGAAATCACGTGCACTCAATATAAGAATATCCAGGAGATTTTTTTTGGCAAGCAGATAGGAAAATGCTTCATCACGCCAGAAACTCTGGATGAAATAGTGAAGAGGAGTATTGGTGAAAATCCAATTAACCATATATTAAACTTTCTCAGTCACCTTATATTTTAGCTTTTTTCCCAAAATAATTCTCGTGTGAGCGTCAAGAGCCGGCAAAGATGAGAGGACAAACGAGACAATAGGCAGCAAATACCACTGAATCAACAGGAGGGGAAGATTTTTGATTTGAGTTTTTTGCGCCAATTTTTTGCGCAGTTTTATATCGAGATAAACATATATCAAAAGAGCAGAAGTCGAAAGAGTCAGGATAAGACTGGACAATTTCGGCAGGAGAAATCCCAATACCGTACGTTTGAAGACAGGATTGACCAACGGAGGGATCAGAGCACTGATGGTGAGCGCGAAAAACGACACAGGCCAAAGGAGATGGGTTTCGACCAGAAACAGCAGCTTTTTCAACTTTACAGATGTCTTGATGTGAGATGAGGTAAAGAAATTTTTAAGCACATAACCGATATCGCTTGCTCCCCAGGCCCAGCGCTTCTCCTGTTCGTATCTGTTGACCAGAGTCTTGAGTATTCCGCCGGAGTAGACTGCATCTCCGTTAACCAAAATATAAAGGGGTATAGTCTGTATTTTCTCACCATATAGGAAGAAAGCCTGATAATAGATATGCCAATCCTCAGGGATGATATCGACATCCCAGAAGCCTACTTTCTTCAAGAGCCAAAGACTGGTCGAATAGGTTGAGATCTGGATTAGTTTTTTCTTTTGGGAAAGAAAAGCGAGTCTGAGGATCGAAGACAAGGTTGCCTGCATGCGGACGAAGAAGGGGAGTTTCCAGAAGTTGTTATAGAGCATGACCGGTGCCCAGTAGAAATGATAGAGTTGGTCTTTGTCGCCTAGATATTCAAAAGTCAGATAGGAAAAATAATTTTTCGGCAGGAGACTGTCTGCGTCACAGATTGTGATGATGGTGTTTTCCCGGCGAATCTGGTTTTGGGTCACATAATCATCGACAATTTTTGCAGCATAAGTCTGATTGCTTGCTTTTCCGGCGACTTCGTTTGCTTCAAGCGGGTGATAAGTGGCAATAATCTCCAGGAAATATTGGGCGAATTTATTTTTAAGTCTATCTGCTTTTTCCTCAGCTTCTTCCTCTCTTTTTTCAAAAGCCAAGACAAGGCGAATACTTTTGTAGGGATAGTCGCCGTGAGCAACTGCGTTGATGGTCGATTCAAGTTTATGCATCGGTTCCTGATAGGTCGGGATTATGACAAAGTGCTGAATATCCGGCGCGCGCTCCAGGGATTTTAGCTTTCGATAGAAAGAAACATTCTGGAAACGCTGAATCGTCCTATATGATAAGACTGCGTAATAAACCGTACTGCAGGATTTATAAAAAAAATAGAGGTCGAAAGCGATGATGAAGTAGGCTACGACAGCGGGGTGAAAAGGGGAGAGCCATAGGGGTAGAGTAATTATGACCCAGGTGAGAACCGGCACTACGATGTCGAAGAACTTTAAAAAAAATCTTGATCCGGTGATCTGGCCAGACATACTGATATTATAGTCTAAATTAGACAAACGTGTCACTATAAAGTAGGCAATAGGAACACCTGTTACAGGCTTTCAGGGTAGATGACGACCAGTCTATCGAGCGAATCTCGTCGACGATTTTCATGATCGAGCTTTTTATTTCAGGGATAGCCGTCTCGTCTTTCTTGAGTGAAACGATTTCGGCTGTCTGCAGGAAATAAAAACTCAGCCTGACTTGGTCGGGCTTTTTTGCATATAACTGGGGATCAACCGCTGCCAGAAAGTAGATCGAGAGCTGCAGATTTTTCTGCTTATCCTGTTCGCTCATTCTCTTTCCTGTCTTATAGTCGATAATCTCGATCTCATTTCCTGCCTTCTGATCAACGCGGTCTATTTTTCCCGAGATGATTATATCGTCTATTTTGATTTTGAAAAATCTCTCCAGATCCAATATTTTTAGCTTGCGATAATGGAGTTTAACGAAGTAATTTTTGAGCATTTTCTCACCCTCTTTTTTCATTCTTACCTGATAAGCTTTGGAGGAATAGCCAAGAGGAATCCAGGAGGATCTGTAGATCGCAAGCAGTCTGCTTACGCCGATTTTCTTATTTTGCAAAAACTCCCGATAAAAATTTTCCAGACTGAGATGGATCGTGCTCCCAAACGAAGCGACTCCTTTGGCCGGCTCCGGGATTTTGAGAATATATTTCAGTTTATACTGCAGCTGACAGGTGAGGAAAGTATTGAGTTGTGAAAAAGAGAAGAAGTTAAGAGCTGGATTTTTTTTGACTATCTTTTCATCCGTTTTTTTATAGTCGAAGATGGAGAGCTGATCTTTTTCCGCCTGTTTTGCCTCAATAGCCAAGTTGACCTTTTCCTCTCCCAACATTTGAATTACAAAAGGGGAGAGCTTTCTCTCGCGCCTCCCCTCGCCATAAAACTTTGAGGATGTAAGATAAAGCTTGTTTTCCGCGCGAGTTGCCCCGACATAGAAGAGTCTGCGTTCTTCAAGAAGATGATAATCGCCTTGCGGCAAAGTTTCTTTGATCAATTCTTTCGGAATCTCAATAACCTCTCTTCGTTGGCGCGAAGGGAAGCGGCCGTCGGCCAGATTGATCATGAAGACGACCGGAAACTCCAGACCCTTGGCAGCGTGTACGGTAAGGATGTTTACCGCCTCATATAAAGAAATGTCAGTTTCGGCAATCAGTGGTGATTCCCCAAGTTCCATACTCATTTTAATGAAATCAACAATTGCAAAAACAGAGGAATCTTCGTGTTCCGCTTCATAAGTTTTCAATTTAGTGAAGAATTTCATGATGTTGAGGGCTCGTCTCTCGTCTTTCTCGGTTTTGTAATTGACCAGGGAAGAGATCATCTCAGTATCCTCCAGGAAGTAGTAGAGAATCTGTCCGGCGCTCTCTTTTCTGACCAACCCGAGGTGACGCTTGATCATTTTATAAATCTTGGCGAGTTTTTCTTTGGTCACGGCCTGCAGCCGGGGCAGATATTTTTTGTATATCTCGTCATCAACCCCCAATACGACCTCCATGGCCTGAAATAGGGAAAGAGTGCATTTTTTGGCGAAGGCGAGAAGCAGTGCCAGCTCCTGGGGTTCGATGTCAAAAATATTCATCGATAGGACTCTGTAAAAAGAAAGCGAATCGTCAAGATCGGACAGAAAATTAAGATAAGCGACAAGATCTTTGATCTCCGGTTGTTTGAAAAGCATTCCCGGCCCCCAGAACTGATAGGGGATTCCCCGCTGAAGAAGAGTTCTGATAAACGGCTCGGCATAGTTGTTGGCCCGGATCAGAATGGCAAAATCAGAATAGTTATACTTTTCCTTTTTATGCAGTCTGGCGATTTCGCGGGCGACGAAGTCAGCTTCCTGCTGGACGTTTTCCGTCAGATGAAAGTTAACCGTATCGGTCTGCACCTCTCTTCTTTGCGCAAGCAGATTTTTGGAAATCCCAAGTTGCGCTTCCAAAGTATCGGGGTCGTTGTATTTGATCAGTCTGTAGGCGGCGTCGAGAATCGGCTGCAGTGAACGGTAATTTTTGCGCAGCGTAATCTGTCTGGATTTGGGATAGTCTTTCATGAAATTTAAAATATTTGAAACAGAGGCGCCG
>Ga0209515_10006468_pt1 | contig 14574 bp, 16 predicted proteins | sample Subgroupgradi54m_FD_187454 | JGI IMG/M metagenome (GOLD analysis project Ga0209515, IMG submission 187454) | Subsurface groundwater microbial communities from S. Glens Falls, New York, USA - GMW60B uncontaminated upgradient, 5.4 m (SPAdes)... ...
CCACCCCGGACGCGTCGCGGCCCTCAAGCTCCTGGACATCCAGCCGGAGGAGAGCATTCTCGAGGTCGGGATCGGCACCGGCCTGAACCTTCCGCTGTATCCCTCTCCCGTCCAACTCACCGGCATAGACCTGTCCGACAAAATGCTGGAGAAAGCCCAGGCGAAAGTCGAAGAGCTCGGCCTGGCCAACGTCACTTTGAAGGTGATGGACGCGGCGGCCATGGACTTCGGCGACAACGAGTTCGACCGGGCGCTCGCCACGTACGTGATCAGCGCGGTGCCCGATCCCCTGGGCGTGCTCCGCGACATGCGCCGGGTGGTGAAGCCCGGGGGCACCATCGTGATCCTGAACCACTTCCGGAGCGCCTCCCGCCTGGCGGGGACGCTGGAGGACCTGGTGGCCCCGCTCTGCACGCGGCTCGGCTGGAAGTCCAACCTCGCCCTCGAGCCGCTGCTCATGGAGGTCGGGCTCACCGCCGATCTCAACACGAAGGTCAACCTGTTCAACGGCTGGCGCCTGCTCTGGTGCGTGAACCGGAAGTAAGCCGATAGCCGCCCGGCTCGCCTGGCTCGTCCTCTCCCTCCTCGTGGCACTTCCGGCCCTCGGAGCCGGATGGACCGGTTGGGTCATCACGGCCTTCCTGGGCGAGTTTCTCTCCGACGGAAGATTCCCGCTCCTCTCCACGTTGACGCCGGCCCCGGTGAAGGAGCCGCCGGGCAAAGGCGCTACGGGCGCCGACGTCTATCGCCCTCTCGGCCTTCGCACCCCGCGGGGCCTGGTCCTCGTTCACGGCCTGGCCGCCCGGGGGAAGGACGACCCGCGGCTCAGCCAGGCGGCCCGGTTGCTGGCGCGGACGGGATTCCGCGTGGCGGTCCCGACAATCCCCGGGCTCACGCGCCTCCGGCTCCGGCCCGAGGACGCCGAGCCCGTCGTGACGGCGATTCAGGCGCTCCGCCGCGAGACCCCCGATGAAAAGGTCGCCCTTCTGGGAGTCAGCGTGGGCGCGGGGCCGGCCCTCCTGGCGGCCGCCGACCCGCGCGTGGCAGACGAGGTCGGCGTGGTGTTGACCGTGGGGGGGTACGCCTCCACGGTGGAACTGCTCCGGTACTTCCTGACGGGCGCGTACGCGTACGACGGAAATTCAGGTCGGACTTCGCCCCAGCCCGAAGCTGCCCGCCTCTTCCTCCGGCTGAATCTCGACCTGCTGGCGAGGGCCGACGACCGACGGGCGCTCGACGCCTGGCTGGCGGACCCGAGCCGCGAACCGCCGCGGACCCTCTCGGCCGAGGGCACGGCCGTCCTGCGCCTCGTGGAAAACCGGGACCCGGGGCAGGTGGACGCGCTGGTGCGGGCGCTGCCGCCCGGGCTTCAGGAGCTCCTGCAGCGCCTCTCGCCCGAGAACGTGGTTCCCCGGATCCGCGCCCGGCTCCTGCTGCTCCACGGCCGACAGGATCCCGCGGTGCCGTTCACCGAGAGCCTGAGGCTCGCCGCCGCGGCAAGCGGGAAGCCCGGAACGCGCCTGGTCGTGGCGGGCGCGGTCGGCCACGTGGAGCCCGGGGAGACCTATCCCGGGCGGGGAGAGCGTCTCGGCGAGCTCTGGCAGCTCTGGACCCTGATGCTGGAGTTTCTATCCGGCGCGTGAGGGCCGGCCGGACTGCCACGCGGGCATCTGACTGGGAGGGAGTCTAGGCGGGGGCAGAGAAGCTACCAAGGCCGGGGGCCGCGCCGCGGCGGAGCCCCCAGCCGGCCAGCTTGGCCGTCAGCGTGTTCCGGTGGAGCCCCAGCAGGCGCGCCGCCCGGCTCTGGTTCCACTCCACGCGCTCGAGCACGCGCAGGATGAACTGCCGCTCGAAGCGGTCCCGCGCCGCCCTGAGCGACAGCCCCTGCTCGTCGCTCCGCCCTGCCGCGTCGGGGAGCGCCAGATCGAGAGGGAGATCGCGCAGAAAGATGACCGGCCCCGTGGCCAGCACGACCGAGCGCTCGATGATGTTTTCCAGCTCGCGGACGTTCCCCGGCCAGTCGTAGCCCAGGAGGACCGGGAGCGCGCCCGGACTGATCCCGCGAACCGCCTTGCCGAAGTCCCGGCTGTGCTTTTTCACGAAGTGGTCCACCAGGAGCGGGATGTCCTCCCGCCGCTCCCGGAGCGACGGCACGGCGAGCGGGATCACGTTGAGCCGGTAGTACAGATCCTCGCGAAAGGCTCGATCCCGGACGGCCTGCTTGAGGTTCACGTTCGTCGCGGCGATGATCCGGACGTCCACCTTGACGGTCCGCGTCCCGCCGATGCGCTCGATCTCGCGCTCCTGAATCGCCCGGAGCAGCTTTGCCTGCAGGTCCACCCGGAGCGCCCCCACCTCGTCCAGAAAGAGCGTGCCGCTGTGGGCCAGCTCGAACTTCCCCAGCTTCTTCTGGTACGCGCCGGTGAAGGCGCCTCTCTCGTGGCCGAACAGCTCGGACTCCAGAAGCGGCTCCGGGATCGCCGCGAGGTTGACGGCCACGAACGGCCGCTCGCGCCGCGGACCCTGGCGGTGGATCGCACGGGCGATGAGCTCCTTGCCGGTCCCGCTCTCGCCGGTGATGAGCACCGTCGCCGTGGTCTCGGCCACCTGGGCGATGCGCTCGTAGATCCGCACCATCTCGGGGTGACGACCGATGATGTCGCCGAAACCGCGGGCGTGGTCCAGCTCGGAGCGGAGGTACAGCACCTCCCGCTGCAGCGCGCGCTTTTCGAGGGCGCGCCGGACGAGCGCCAGCATCTCGTCCACGTCGAAGGGCTTGGTGACGTAGTCGTAGGCGCCCCGCTTGATGGCCTCCACGGCAGTCCGGACGTCGAGCACCGCCGTGACCATGATGACCTCCACCGAGTCCTCGAGCGCCTTGATCCGATCCAGGACTTCGAGGCCGGTCAGGGCCGGAAGGCGCACGTCGAGCAGGACCAGATCCACCTCCCGGGCCTGGAGCTGGGCCAGCGCTTCGGTGCCCTCGGTGGCCTCCAGGACGTCGCACTCGTCCTTGAGGACCTGGCGGAAGGACTCCCGCACTCCGACCTCGTCGTCCACCGTCAGGACCACGGGCCGGTCGCCCCTCGCGAGCTCTGCCACCACCGCCGCGCTCCGGCCTACTTGGGCTCGGGTCCCTTCAGGACCACGTACTCGTTCCGGCCGCCCCCACGCTGGAGATAGACGGCGACCAGCTCCCCCGGCTTGACCTTCGTGAGAGCCTGCCGGAGCCCCTGCGCGCTCTGGATGGGGGCGCGGTCCACCTGGAGGATCGCGTCGCCTTCGCGGATCCCGGCCCGGTCGGCAGGCCCGCCGGGGGCGACGTCGGTGACCACCACGCCCTCCCCGGTGCTGAGCTCGTATCGCGCCGCCAGCTCCGGGGTCAGCGCGGCCACCGTCAGCCCCCAGCCCTCCGGCGCGGGCGCGGCGGCGACCAGGGCTTCCTCCGCGGGCATCTCGCCGAGCGTGGCCGTGAGGCGGGAGGATTTCTTGTCGCGCAGCACCGTGAGCGCGACGGGCCGGGCGGGCGACGTCGCGGCCACGCGCCGCTGGAGGTCCGGCACCTCCCGGATGGCTTGGCCGGCAAACTCGACGATGATGTCTCCCACGCGGACGCCGGCCGTCTCGGCGGGGCTGCCCGTCATGACGTCGGAGACGAGGACGCCGCTCCGTGCCGGCACGCCGAAGCCCGGCGCCAGGTCGTCGCTCAGATCCTGGATCACGACGCCGAGCCACCCGCGAACGACACGCCCTTTCTCGATGAGCTGCCCCATGACCTCCTTGGCCATATTGATCGGAATGGAAAACCCGATCCCCTGCCCGGTCGAGACGATGGCGCTGTTGACGCCGATCACCTTGCCGTCCAAGTTCAAGAGCGGCCCGCCGGAGTTGCCCGGGTTGATGGAGGCATCCGTCTGGATGAAGTTCTCGAACTGCGAAACCCCCAGCCGCATCCGGCCGGTGGCGGAGATGATGCCGAGGGTCACGGTCCGATCCAGGCCGAAGGGATTCCCGATGGCGATCGCCCATTGGCCGACCCGAAGGCGGTCCGAGTCCCCCAGCGGAGCCACCGGCAGCGGCCCGTCCGCCTCGATCTTGAGCACCGCGAGATCCGTTTTGGGATCCCGACCGACGAGTCGGGCCGGCAGCTTCCGCTGATCCGACAGCCGCACCTGGATCTCCGCGGCGTTCTCGATGACGTGATTGTTGGTGAGGATGTAGCCGCGGGGATCCACGATCACCCCCGATCCCGCGGCGCGAACGTGTTCGCGTGGCCCTCGCTCCCGGAAAAAGCGCTCGTAGAACTCGGGCCCGAAGAATTCCCGGAAGCGCTCCTCGACCTCGGGTCGTCCGGGGCCCGCTTCCCGCTTCGGCGTGGTCGTGACGTTGACCACCGACGGCATGACGTGCTCCGCGACGGCCACGAAGGCTTCCTCCATGGCGCGCAGCACGGCCCTGGGGTCGGGCGACTCTTGGGCGGCGGCGCTCCGGGGCGACGGCAGCAGAAGGAAGCCTGCGAGAAGAAGTAGAAGCCACCTGGCCGGCACGGAACACCCTCCTTGTGGGGAGCGGAGGAGAATCAGGCTTCCATCTTACTCCGGTGCCCGACCCCCGCCAAGAGGGGTCGCCGTCACCTCGAGGATACACTGGGTGGCTTCTGTGATCGGCGCGATGGCGCCACGACGCACGCCCACCACCCAGGCGACCTCGCCGTTCGCCAGAAGGAGGGGCAGGCGGTCGCGACGCCAGCGCGGGATCTTGACGTCAATCAGGAAGGCCTTGAGCCGCTTTCCGCCGGGAGCCCCGAACGGGTGGAAGCGGTCGCCCGCGCGACGGCTCCTGACGCCGAGGGTGCCGGCGAGGCGGGCGCGGTCGAAGGCCGCGGTCCAGGGATCGATGGGTGGCCGGTAGCCGTCGGGGCGCTCGAACTCCCGCGCCTCGAGCCTTAGCCCGGCCTCGGGGAGTACAACCGAGCCCGGCACCGGGAGAACGCCCTCGGTCAGGGCAAGCGCGGGGCCGCGGGAAAGGCGGACCCGATCCCCGCTCACCTCGAGCCACGCGCGGCCGAGCCTGAGTGGCGCCGGCCTGTCGAGGTCGAGCGGCCTCGTCAGCGCGCGCTGGGCCCACGCCCTGAGCGGCCCCCGCTCGCCAAGCCGCCCGAGGGCCTGACGGAGAATTTCCTCGGCGATCCCGCGCGGCAGCGCCCGGAGAGCGGTGCGGGAAAGAACCAGCCCCCCCTCGTCCGTCTCGACGAGGCGAGCCAGCTCAGCCGCCGCCGATCGTTCCAGGTCCTGCACCAGCTCGCGCACGAGAGCCCCGGCACGGCCGAGCGCCTCGGTGATCCGTGGATTGTACGTGGACGCGAGGAACGGGAGCAGGTCGTGACGAATCCGGTTTCGGAGGAGTTTGAGATCACGGTTGGACGGATCCTCCACCCATTCGACGCCGGCCCGGCGCAACTCGACCTCGATCTCCCGGCGGCGCACCTCGATCAGCGGCCGGATGAAGAGGCCCCTCACGGGGGGAATTCCGGCCAGACCCCGGGGACCGGCGCCTTCCAGAAGCCGCATGAGCACGGTCTCGGCCTGATCGTCGGCCGTGTGGCCGAGGGCGACCCGGCAGGCCCCGAGGGCGCCGGCCCACCTCCTGAACGCCGCGTAGCGCTCCCCGCGCGCGCGCGCTTCCGGCGACTGTCCCGGTCCGAGCGTCAGCCCCAGACGCTCCACGACCACGGGGACGCCCCAGCGGCGGCCCAGGGCCTCGACGAAGGCCGCCTCCACGTCCGCCTCCGCGCGGAGGCCGTGGTTCACGTGCAGGATCTTGAGAGTCAGGTCGAGGCGAGGTCCAAGGGCCAGCAGGACGCGGGCGAGGGCGACGGAGTCGGCGCCGCCCGACACGCCCACGAGAACAGTTTCGCCGCCGGCGAGCATCGCGTGGCGGCGAACGGTGCGGAGCGCCCGCTCGGCAAACTCAGCGTCGGTGGTCACATTCGGACTGGAGCCCGACCCACACGTCCCCGTCCTCGAAGTGCTCCTTCTTCCAGACGGGGACCGTCTCCTTCAGGCGATCGATGGCGTAGCGGCACGCCTCGAAGGCCTCGGCCCGGTGCGCCGCCGAGACCGCGATCAGGACGCTCGCCTCCCCGATCTCGAGCCGCCCCAGCCGCTGCAGGATGGCGACGGCCTTGACGCCGGACCAGCGGGCGTGCACCGCGCGGCCGATCTCGCGCATCTTGGCTTCGGCCATGGGCTCGTGCGCCTCGTACTCGAGGAACTTCACCCGCCGGCCCCCGGTCTCGTTTCTCACGACGCCGGAGAAGACGACGAGCCCTCCGGCCTCGGGATGCGCCACCGCGGCGGTCGCCGCGGCCTGGGAGAGAGGCTCGGAGCCCAAGCGGTAGAGGTCATGGCTTCCCGCACCGCCGCTGACCGGCGGAAAGAGGCAGAGCTCGTCGCCGGCCCGGAGCCGGTGCTCGGCGTTCACGTACTCCTGCCCCACGGCGAAGAGCGTGTGGGGACGGTACGGCAGGAGCGCAGGGTAACGTTCGGTGACGGCGGCCCAGGCGGTCTCGACGGTGCCGTCCTCCGGGAGCTCGAGCTCGACGCGGTCCCGCCCCGCCGCTTCACGGTAGCGGGCGAAGAGGCGCACCTCGACCTTCATCGCCTGACCTGCCGCGGTTAGAATTGGTGGGACTGGCCGCATCCGCAGGACGATTTGACGTTCGGGTTCTTGACGGCGAAGCCGGCGCCCATCATGCTGTTGTCCACGAAGTCAATCTCGCTGCCGTCCACGTAGGGCGCGCTCTGGGAGTCCACGTACAGCTTGATCCCGTGGGACTCGATGACGCTGTCGCCCTCGGCCACCGCATCCTCCCACCCGAGTTCGTAGGACATCCCGGAGCACCCCCCGCCCACGACCCGGATGCGGAGCCCCCACTCGAGCTTGCCCTCCGCGAGGCGAAAGTCCACCACCTTTTTCGCCGCCATCTCGCTCAGCGTGACCATTCGGTTCCTCCCCTAAAGTGTCGTTCCTCGATTCCACCTCGTCCTGATTATAGCAGACCGGAGCGGGCCTCTCAGGTCAGAGAATCCCTCCCCGGGGGAGAAGCGTGAGATCCTCGAGCGACGCCCCCGGGGGAAGGCTCGCCATCAGGAGCGCCGCCTCCGCCACGTCCTCGGGTCTCAGCATGCGCGAGCGCTCCGGCGCGTTCGGGACGGCGTCCCAGAGCGGGGTGTCCACGGCACCGGGGGAGAGCGCGCCCACCCGGATCCCGTGAGGCCGCATCTCCTCGGCCAGCACCAGGGTGAGGCCCAGGACCGCGTGCTTGCCGGCCGCGTAGGCGCCGCTGCCGGGGATCGGGCGCTTGGCCGCGACGGAGGCGATGTTGATGATCGTCCCGCGGCGCTGCCGCATCATCGGGGGAAGGACGGCGCGGCAGGCGAGAAACACGCCCCGCAGGTTGACCGCCACCATCCGGTCCCAATCTTCCGTCTTGGTGTCCACCAGCGGCCCGAAGGTAGCCACGCCCGCCGCCGTGACCAGGATGTCCACCTTCCCTAGCTCGGCGAGCACGCGATCCACGAGGGCGGCGACGGACGTCTCCTGCGTGACGTCGGTCGGCACCGTCAGCGCGCGGCCCACCCGACTCCGGATCTGAGCCGCGACCAGCTCCAGCTCGGAGGCGGTGCGCGCCGCCAGCGCCACGGCCGCGCCCTCGCGCGCGAAGGCCAGAGCCACGGCCCGGCCGATCCCCCGCCCGGCGCCCGTGACGATCGCCACCTGCTCCCTGAGCCTCACACCATGTTTCCCCGCGGCTTGATCAGCTCCATGAACTCGGCCCGGGTCTCGGGGCGGTCGCGAAAGGCCCCCAGCATGGCCGACGTGACCGCCCTGGAGTTCTGCTTCTCCACCCCGCGCATGACCATGCAGAGGTGAACGGCCTCGATCACCACCGCCACGCCCCGGGGCTGGAGCGCGTCCTTGAGCGTCTGGGCGATCTGGGTGGTGAGACGCTCCTGCACCTGGAGGCGCCGGCTGAACATCTCCACGAGCCGGGGGATCTTGGACAGCCCGACGATCTTTTTCCCCGGGAGGTAGGCGACGTGGCACTTGCCGAAAAATGGCAGGAGATGATGTTCGCAGAGTGAGAAGACGTCGATGTCCTTGACCAGGACCATCTCGTCGTAGTCCTCGACGAAAAGAGCGTCGTTCAGCACGTCCGCGACGTCCTTATCGTATCCCGACGTCAGGAACTTGAGCGCTTTCGCCACGCGCTCGGGAGTCCGCTCGAGCCCCGCCCGCTGCACGTTCTCCCCCAGCTCTTTCAGGATCCGCGCGACCAGTTCGTCAATCATCCGGCGTCTCCGTCGGTGGCGTCTCCGTAGTACTCGAAGGTGTTGTTGGCCGTCTCGATCACCGCGACCCGACGGAGGGATCCCGGCGGAAGAGCCCTGGAGAGCATCCGCCAGAAGGCCCGCGCCAGGTTCTCGCCGGTGGTGATGATTCCTTCCAGCGCCGGCACGTCGGCGTCGAGGGTGCGGTGATCCACCAGGTCCAGCACCGCCCGCCCGACGGTGGATTCGAGCCCCGCCAGATCGGCGGCCATGCCCGTGAGGGGATCCACCCCGCCGCCTACGGTCACCTCGAGGAGGTAGTTGTGGCCGTGAGCGCGGAAGCAGGGGCCGTACAGCGCCTGGTTTTCCGCCTCGCCGAGCACGGGACTCGCCAGACGGTGACCGGCGCTGAAGTGGAACGTCCGGCTCAGGAACAGCGCCTCAGGGCCCATAGTACTCGACATAGAAGGTCGGATCCTCCCACAGCCGCACGCGCCAGAGGCGGTCGGCCCCGAGCTTGGGGGCCAGGAGCTCCCACAACGCTCGGGCGAGGTTCTCGGTCGTCGGGATCGTGTCACTCGAGAAGAGGGGATCCGCGTTCAGGTCGGCGTGGTCGAAACGCTGGATCACGGTCTCTCCCACCACCCGCTTCAGCTCCGCCAAGTCCAAGAGCAGGCCGGTCCGCTCGTCCACGGTCCCCCGGATGGTGAGCTCGAGCGCGTAGTTGTGGCCGTGCACGCGCGTGAGGTTCCCGAAAGCCTCGTCGTTCTCCGCCGGGCTCCACCCGCGCCGCCAGTACCGGTGCGCCGCCGAGAAGGTGAAGCGACGAGTCGCGTAGATCAGCCCCAGCTCGGGTCGTTTCATCCCGGCCTCACGGCCTCGAGGAAGCGCTCGGCGACGCGCGGGGCGTCGAACTCCGCCGCGCGCCGGCGCCCCGCTTCTCCGTACTCCTTGCGACGGCGCGAGTCGGTCAGAACCTCCTCCAGCGCCGCCGCGAGTCGCTCGGGCTGGCGGGGCTCCACGAGCAGCCCTGCCACGCCGTCGGGAACGACCTCGGGCACGGCCGCGGCCCGGCAGGCGACGATCGGCAGGCCGGCGGCCATCGCTTCCAGGAAGACGATCCCGAATCCTTCCTGGACGCTCGGCAGGCAGAAGCAGTCGGCGTTGACGTACTCCTCGGCGAGCCGGCTCCGCGACACCTCCCCCAGGAGCTGGACCGTGTCGGCCAGGCCGAGCCGGGCGCGGAGGCGACCCAGGCGCTCGCGCTCGGGTCCGCTCCCCACGATGCGAACCTGGACGCCGGGCAGCCTCTGCCTGAGGCGGGAGGCCGCTTCCAGGAGATCCCCAATCCGCTTGCGCCGGTACATCCGCGCCACGCACAGGACGGTCGGCCCCTCGGCGGGTCGGCGCACCACCCGCGCGAAGCGCTGCTCCCAGTCGGCGAGGTCGATCGGATCCGGGACGAGGGCGACCTTCTCGGCGGGCACCCTGTACGCGCGCTCGACGACTCCGGCTGAGTAGCGACTCGTGACCAGGACGCGGTCGGCGCGGCCCACGTTCTTGCGCTCCCAGGCAGCCTGGACGGAGAGGAGCACGCGGGTCACCCCCCGCTCGTTCAGGAGCTCGTCGGCGATGACGCCTTTGAGGCTCGCCACGAAGGGGATCCGGCGGCGGCGCGCCCAGAGAAAGCCGTCCAGGTCGAACCCCACCGCGAGGTCGGCCACGGGGGGCATCACGACGAGGCCCAGGTTGTAGAGCCAGCGGTCCAGCGTGTGACAGCCCGAGCGGAAAGCCAGCGCGCGGGTCTCCACCTGGTGGCCCAGCCCCACGAGGGCCCGCTCCAGCTCGCGGATCCCGACGAAGGTCCCGCTCCCTTCCGTCGGGGTCAGCGGGGTCGAGGTGAGAAAGGCGAGCCTCACCTAACGGCCTTCAAATCGGGGCGGACGCTTCTCCAAAAAGGCCTGCGTGCCTTCCTTGTAATCCTGGCTCTCGTACGCCTCGAGCGAGAGCTGGCGGATCCGCTCCCGCTGGCGGACCCCGCCGTCCTCGAGGATGGCCTCGATGATCACCTTGGCGCCCCGGACGGACAGCGGCGCGTTCGCCGCGACCTTCTTCAGGTAGTCGTACGTGTGGGCCGGGAGTTCAGAGGCGGGCAGCACCCGGTTGAGGAACCCCATGGCGAGCGCCTCCGCCGCCTCGACGGTCCGCGCGGAAAACAGAATGTCTTTGGCGTGGGCCGGGCCGACGAGATCCACCAGCTGCCGGACGCTCTCGAGCCCGTAGATGATGCCGAGGCGCGCCGCCGGAATGCCGAACTTCGAGCCCTCCGCGGCGAAGCGCCAGTCGCAGGCCATGGCGATCGCCATCCCCCCGCCCATGCAGAAACCGAAGATCATGGCCACCGTGGGCTTCGGGCAATGGCGGATCGCCTGGTAGGCGGCATCGGTCTCCTTGCTGTAGGCCTGGGCCGTCGCAACGTCCTTGCGGACCTCCTTGAACTCGGAGATGTCGGCGCCCGAGGCGAACGCCTCCGTCCCCGCGCCCCGGTAGACGACGGCACGGACGCCCGGCTCCTTGCCGAGCCCCTCGGTCACCAGCGCGATCTCCCGCCACATCGCGAGGCTGATGGCGTTGCGCAGGTTGGGACGGTTGAAGACCACCGTGGCAATGGCGTCCTTCTCCTCGACGCGAATGAGGTCGCTCATCGGTGTTTTGCCTCCTCGACCACGCCGTCGGCGAGCAGCGCCCCGATCGCGCGCTCGTCGTAGCCGAGCTCGCCCAGAACCTCGCGCGTGTGGGCGCCCGGGATCGGCGCCGCGGTCGTGACCCGGGCGGGCGTCCGGCCGAGGCGCACGGGGAGCCCCATCACCCTGTGGAGCCCCCACACCGGATGGTTGAGCTCGTGGACAAGCCCCGCCCGGGCGACCTGCGGATCGGCGAAGACCTGCTCCACCGTGTAGATCGGGCCGCAGGCCACACCCGCCGCGTTCAGGAAATCCACCCACTCGGCGGCGGGCTTTTTCGCCAGCGCGGCTTCGAGGATCTCGTCCATCGCGGCCCGGTGTTGGAGGCGGCTCGCGTTCGTGGCGAAGCGCGGGTCGCCGGCCAGCTCCGGCAGGTCGAGCGCCCGGCAGAGCCGCCCCCACATGTCGTCGTTGCCCACGGCGAGGTTCAGATGACCGTCCTTGACGCGATAGACGCCCATGGGAGCGGTGAGCGGGTGATGGTTACCCACCGGCGGAGGCACCTCCCCGGTGTTCAGGTAGCGCACGGACTGAAAGGAGAGACTCCCGACCAGCGCCTCCAGCAACGAGGTCTCCACCCGCTGGCCGAGCCCGGAGCGCTCGCGCTCGATCAGCGCCGCCACGATCCCGAGCGCCGCGAAGTAGCCGGCCAGCAGATCGCCGATGGGGATCCCGATCCGGAGCGGCGCGGTCTCGGCCGTGCCCGTGAGGGACATGAGGCCCGACATGCCCTGCACAATCTGGTCGTAGCCCGGCCGGTCCCGGTAGGGACCGTCTTGGCCGAAGCCGGAGATGCTGGCGTAGATCAACCGGGGATTGTCGCCGCGGAGGGAGTCGTCATCGATGCCCAGGCGGTGCTTGACGTCGGGCCGGTAGTTCTCCACCACCACGTCGGCGCGGGCGGCGAGCGCCCGGAGGATCGCCACCCCTTTGGGGTGCTGCAGGTTCAGGACCAGGCTCTTCTTGTTGCGCTGGAGATCGGCCTGGTCGAAGTAGGCGCGATCCCGGCCCGAGTCCCCCGGCCGCTCGACGCGCAGGACCGCGGCTCCCAGGTCGGCCAGCACCTTCGTGCAGGTCGGCCCGGACCGCACCGTCGTGAGGTCGAGGACCCGATAGGGCGACAGCGGCATTCGGTCGGCTCCAACGAGGATTTCAGTGTAGCGAATGGGAGCGACAACCGCAAGGAACCGAGGCTTGACAGCCTTCGCCCGCAATGCTACATGGTGAGCCTACCGGGAGGAGGCCACCGCCGGAGATGCGAGTGCTCATCGTCGAAGACGCGCCCGACGAGGCCGAACTGTTCGCGGATCTGATCGCGCACCAGGGGCACGATCCCATCGTGGCGGCCAGCGCCGAGGCGGCGCTCGAGAGCCTGGCCACCGCTTCCCCGGACGCCGTCCTCCTGGACCTCGTGCTGCCCGGGATGAGCGGTCTCGAGTTCCTGAAGGTCCTGTCGGCCCGCCGGCAGCGGCTCCCGGTGGTGGCCATCTCCGGCCTCGCGAGCGAGGATCAGGCGCGACAATGCCTCGCTCTGGGCGCGGTGGAATTCTTGCCGAAACCGCTCACCGTGGACCAGCTGGAGGTGGTCCTGACCTTCCTCGAGGCGCAGCTGCTCGCCCGGCGCCTGACGGAAGACGCGCCGAACGCCAACCGGCGGCGGTACCCGCGGGTCAAGGTCTCCTTCGACGTGACGCTGGAGGACCTGCTGGGCAGACACTGGCGGGGCCAGAGCGTGGACCTGAGCCCTTTCGGCTTGAAGGTGCGCTCGGCGGCCACCACCCGGACGGGCGCCACCGCCCGGCTGTCCTTCAGCCCGCCCGACGGCGACGCGCGCATCAGCGTCCTGTCGGTCATGGTCCGGAGCGATCCCGACGGACAGGCCTTCGCTTTCATCAACCTGACGAACTCGGAGTTCACGCGCCTCAAGAGCTTCGTGGACGCGCGCCTCCGCCTTGTTACATAGCGGCCGCCGGGCCGGCGACCCGGACGCGCGACGCCCGCCGACGGGAGCAATCCGGGAACCTACGGGGGGAGCGTTGGTGGCGGTGGCAGGACTCGAACCTGCGACAAAGGGCTTATGAGACCCCTGCTCTGCCGTCTGAGCTACACCGCCCAAAATCCCGTGGACAGCTTTGACCCTTTTGCTATAATTCGCCCAAACTGTTTCACACATTATCGAGTCCCGTTTGCCAAGTCAAGTTAGGAGCAACGCGGAGGACCATTATGGCGCGGCTGCCCGGGCGGCCTTCCATCGCGGATGAGGAACATCTCTACTACGCAGAGAAGGACAACGAGGGCGAGCTCGAGGACGAGGAGCTCGAGGACGAGGACGACGAGTTCGACGAGGACTTTGACGACGACCTCGAGGACGAGGAGCTCGAGGACGAGGACGACGAAGATGAGACTGACGACAAGTAATCCCCTACACGGACGCGGAGGAGGGACGATTCAATGGCGCTCCTGAGCACAGAGGGATGGCTCTTTCTGCTGCGGTGGATTCACTTTCTCGCCGGCATCACCTGGATCGGAATCCTCTACTATTTCAATTTCGTCCAGACGCCGTTCTTCGCCGAGACCGAGCCCGCCGTCCGAAGCGGCGCGGTACAGAAGCTGGTCCCGCGCGCGCTCTGGTGGTTCCGCTGGGGCGCCATGTTCACGCTCTTCTCCGGCTGGCTCATCCTGCTCCACCGGATGGGGCAGTTTGGCGGACCGAGGGAGTTCTTCACCACCTCGTACGGCTGGGCGATCTTTCTGGGAGGGGCGCTGGGCTCCTTCATGTGGGCCAACGTCTGGTTCGTCATCTGGCCGAAGCAGAAGATCGTGATCGCCAACGCCATCGACACGGCCGGTGGGAAGCCCGCCAATCCGGCGGCAGCACCGGCGGGCGCCCGCGCCGGTCTTGCCTCCCGGACCAACGTGGTCTTCTCGATCCCGATGCTCTTCTACATGGGCGCGGCCAGCCACTTGCCAGACCTCGCCCAGACCTTCACGCGGAACCGGAAAATCGCCATGGGGCTGGTCTCCGCGGCCATCATCCTGCTGGTCGAGGCCAACGCGCTCTGGGGCACCCCCGGGCAGGGGGCGGTAAAGCCGCTCGCCACCGTGAAGGGGACGCTCTGGGCCGGGTTTATCCTGTCCGCGGTCTTCTACGTGCTGTTCGAGATCATCCTCTAGGGATCGGCGTCATTTCAGGAAAGCGGCGAGATCGTCGATCGTGGAGGCGAGCTGGGGCAGAGGCTTCATGATCGCGGTCCCGCGTTTGGGCTTGTAGCCCGGCGGATAGACCCCGCGGACTACCCGGGCCTCGAGCAGCTCCCGCGACGATCCCTTGACGGCTGGGCCCAGCGGGCCGTCCCGGGCCGGGTCGCTGTTGTGGCAGGCAATGCACTGCGAGAGATAAACCTGTTTGCCGTGGGCGGCGGGGCCTCCGTCCTCGGCGCAGGCCGCGAGCCCCAGAGCCAGCGTCAGCGTCACCAGACCCAGCCCACGCCCGGACG
>Ga0209515_10006470_pt1 | contig 14570 bp, 12 predicted proteins | sample Subgroupgradi54m_FD_187454 | JGI IMG/M metagenome (GOLD analysis project Ga0209515, IMG submission 187454) | Subsurface groundwater microbial communities from S. Glens Falls, New York, USA - GMW60B uncontaminated upgradient, 5.4 m (SPAdes)... ...
CGGCGGGTAGTAGTTGATTCGCACGACGTGACAGAGATCCTTGTACAGCTCCGGATACAAGTGCGGCTGGAAGATGTAGTCGAGCGCCGACTTCTTGCTTTCTTCCTTCGTCTTGAACGACTCCGGATCGTCGAGCACCTCGCCGTCGCGGTTGCCGAGAATGTTCGTGGAGTACCACCCGCGCACGCCGAGCAGCCGCGCCTTCAAGCCAGGCGCGATGATGGTCTTGATCAGCGTCTGCCCCGTCTTCATGTCGTTGCCCGCGACCGGCGCGCCGGTGCGGGCGGCGAGCTCGAGCATCGCGGGAACATCCGCGGTGAGGTTCGGCGCGGCATTGACGAACGGAATCCCCTCGCGAAGCGCTGCGTACGCGTACACCATGCTCGACGGGATCGCATCGTCGCTCTGCTCGAGGCCCTTCTCGAAGGACGCGACTGATGCGTGCACCGCCGTCTCCTTCATGTAGACCTCGGTGCTTCCCGTCCATACCATGACGAGGCGATCGCAGCCGTGCCGTTCCTTGAACGCGCGGATGTCGGCAATCAGCTGTTCCGCGAGGTCGCGCTTGTTCTTGCCCTTCTTGACGTTCGGACCCTGCAGCCGCTTGACGTAACGCTGATCGAAGACCGCGGGCATCGGGTGGATCGCTTCGATCTCGCCGCGGACCTGGTCGAGCTGTGAGGCCTCGAGCACGCCGGCGGTCCGCGCGGCGGCGTAGCAGTCCTCTTCGAAAATGTCCCAGCCGCCAAACACGATGTCGTTGAGATCGGCGAGCGGGACGAACTCCTTGATTTTCGGCGAACGCCCTTCCGTCCGCTTCCCGAGACGGATCGTGCCCATCTGCGTCAGCGATCCGATCGGCGGCGCGAGCCCCCTGCGGATGGTGAACACGCCGGCGATCGTCGTCGTCGCGACCGCGCCGAGGCCGACGAGCAGCACGCCAAGCGTGCCGCGCGCAGGAGCAATTTGAACTGGTGAAGTCACGATCGCACACTATATCATGGGGAAAATCGCATGTTTTTGCGCAAATCACGCATCGAGCCGCTCCCGGTCACGATGAGCGCGGTACGCATGGGCGAGCGCGTGCTGCAGATCGGCATCGACGATCCCGCGGTCGCGATCGCGCTCGCCGCGAAGGCCGGTCTCAGCGGCAACGCGGCAATTGCGGTGACCGACGACGAGGGCGCCGCGCGTGCACGGAGTGCCGCCGCGGGCGCAGGCGTGCTCGTCGACGTGCAGGTCACTCCGATCGCGCCGCTGCCTTTCGAGAGCGGCGCCTTCGATCTCGTGATTGCGCACAGCATGCACGGGCTCGTGTCGTCGCTGGACGCGAACGCACGGACGGCGGCGTTGCGCGAATGGCACCGCGTCCTGCGCACAGGCGGCCGCCTCATGACCATCGAGGCGGGTCCCGCAAGCGGCCTCAAGAGCCTCCTCCGACATCCGCACGTGGATGAGAGCTACGAAGCCTCAGGCGGCGTGGTCAGCGCCCTCGAAGCGGCGGGGTTCCGGCCGGCGCGTCTCCTCGCCGAGCGCGAGGGCTACAAGTTCGCCGAGGGGATCAAGACATAGCCTTTTGAGGACAACCCGGCCGTCCAGCGAAGGGCACATCGATCGCTTATGCTGCCATATCCGGCCTGAATTGCCCGCGGCATCGAGGCAAGGCTTTTGCCTTGCCCCACCTTGCCTTCAATGTCCCAGGGTCCCCTCGCCGAAGTCTTCACGATTACCGAAGTCGCTCGCGCCGCGGGCGTGCCTGCTGATGCCGTTCGCACGCTCATCGCGCGCGGCGAGCTGAAGCTCATACCCGGAACCCGCTTTGTCGGATTGAAGGACGCCGCGAAGGCAGGCGGGCGGCTCCGCGACACGGCGGTCGCCCTTGGCGCGCGTCCCGCGCAGACGCTCTTCGTTCCTGCGGCCACCGCGTCGCGCGAAACGAGGAAACCTGCTGTTGCCTCCCTCGTTGCGCACGTCGCTCTCGTCGCGCTCGCGGTATGGCTGTCGAGCGGCCGCATCGAGACCGCCGCGCTCGACACGGTACGCGAGAACACACATCTTGTTTTTCTGCTGAGCCCGGGGCCGGGTGGCGGCGGTGGAGGCGGCGGACTGCGCGAGCCTCGACCCGCACCGAAGATTGCGCGCCGCGGCGATGCACGCCTGCGGATCTCCGTCCCTCCCGTCAGCGAGAAGCCGGTGATCACAGCCGCGCACGATCAAGCGCAAAGGCCGACTCCCGCGGAGCCAGTCATTCAGCCGCCGCCGGTGCCGACCCCCGACCCGGTTCCAGCAAAAGTGATCGTGGCACCCGTCGAAACGGTTGCCGCCAACGATCGCGATCGCGAAGGCGCAATCGAGCACGCGATCGAGGCGCCAGACAGCTATGGCCCCGGCGCCAACGGCGGCGTTGGATCGGGGCGGGGCACCGGCAACAGTGAGGGACAGGGATCGGGCATTGGCGACGGCGACGGCGGCGGGATCGGGGGCGGGCCGTACCGACCTGGCAGCGGCATCGAGCCGCCGCGGCTCCTCCGCGAGATCAAGGCGCGGTACACGGACGACGCACGCCGCCGCAACGTCACCGGCGACGTGCTGCTCGAGATCGTCGTCCGCCGCGATGGCGGGGTGGGCACGGTTCGCGTCCTCCAAGGCCTTGGCGCCGGCCTCGACGAGCGCGCTATCGACGCCGTGCGGCAATGGTGGTTCGACCCCGCGCGGCGAAGGGGCGTTCCCGTGGACGTCCTGGTGGAAGTGGCCGTCGAATTCATCCTGCGCTAACGGAGCGAACATATGGACGTTGTGCTGTTGACCCTCACGACCCTCTCACTAGCGGCCGCCGCCGGCTTTGGCGCCCTGTCCTGGCGGGTCGGCCGCGAGGAGCGGGAACGGTCGCGGGCCAGGATTGCCGCCCTGGCGACCGCCATGGAGCCGACTCCGCCAGAGGCTTCGTCGAGCCAAGCCCGAATTTCGGCAAAGGATTCGGCAGGGCAGGCCCGCGTTTCGGCAAAGGATTCGGCGGGGCAAGCGCGAGTTGCCGTAGGATCGGTATTCGCCAGGGGCGACGAGGGGCTCCGGGGCCGCCCGATGATCACGGTGGCCGTCGGCGGCGTCATGGCGATCGCGATCGTCATCGGTGCGATCATTGGCGCGCGGAGCGGCGCTACTCCGGCGTCGAGCCCGGCCGGAAACGCGCCGCTCGAGCTCGTCTCGATGAGGTATCAGCGCGAGGGCACGACGCTGACCGTGTCGGGCCTGGTCCGCAATCCAGCAGCCGGCGCTGTCGTCAATGGGGTGACCGCGGTGGTGTTTGCGTTCGACCGCAGCGGAGGGTTCGTCGCCAGCGGCCGCGCGCCGCTCGACTTCAGCTCGCTCGCCCCGGGTGACGAGTCGCCGTTCGTGGTGGCGGTGCCCAACGTCTCGGATGTCGCCCGTTATCGCGTGAGCTTCCGGACGGGCCGTGGTGTCGTGCGGCACGTCGATCGCCGCAGCGACCAGGTGCAACTCGCACAGGCTGTGAGGTAGTTCGATGCGCTTCATCCGCCTTCGCCTCGCTCTCCTCGCATCGTTTGCGGCCGCGGCGGTCGCCGCGGTCGGCGCTCAGACGTCGACGGGCGCCTCATCGCAAGGCGACGACGGGTTCCGCTTCAAAAGCGGCGTCGAGCTCGTCAACGTGACCGCGACCGTCAGCGACGAGGACGGGCACTTCGTCTCGGGCCTGACCAAAGAGGACTTCACGGTGTACGAGGACGGTCAGCCCCAGGAGATCACGAACTTCAGCAACGAGCGCGTTCCCGTCAGCCTCGGGATCCTGCTCGACACCAGCGGCAGCATGACGCCCGACAAGATGTCGGCGGCGCGCGCCGCTATCGATCGCTTCATCTACGATCTGCTCGACAAAGACGACGAGCTGTTCTTCATGCAGTTCGCGAGCGTGCCGGATCTGCTGCAGGGATGGACGCACGATCGGCGCTTGATCAGCCGCGCGGTGGGCGAGGTGACGCCTGCCGGTGGCACGGCGATGTATGACGCCATTGCCCGCGCCCTGCCGATCGCGGCCGACGGGCGCAATCAGAAGAAGGCGATTCTGGTCATCTCCGACGGCAACGACACCAACAGCAGAACGTCGGTCAGTGAGCTGCGAAACTTCATTCGCGAGAGCGAAGTGATGGTCTATGCGCTCGGCGTCGACGGGACCGCGGTCAGCACGTACAGCGCCCCGCCCCGTCGCCCCAACACACCGCGATTCCCGATCCCGATCCCGACGCCGGGAGGCCGTGGCCGTTTTCCCGGCGGGCGTTTCCCGTTCGGTCGGCAGCTGCTGCCGCAGATCCAGTTCCCGCCGCTCGGCGGAGGCCGTACGTGGGGCGGTACCGGCAGCGAGCGCGTCAACGAGGACGCGCTACGAGCGGTCACCGACGACACCGGCGGCCGCACGGAGATCGTCCACGGTTTCGGTGATCTCGACTCCGCGACCGCCCACATCGCCGACGAATTGAGCAAGCAGTACTACCTTGGCTACAACAGCGCCGGAAAGAAAGACGGGCGCTGGCACGCCATCAAGGTGGAGCTCAAGAACCGTAGTCTGCACGTTCGCGCGCGCCGGGGGTACGTCGCGTCGTAGACGCGAACGAAACAGGGCGTCGTAGACGCGAAAAAGAAACAGCGTGTCGTAGAATCGCGTGCGTGTCGTTGTTCTGGATCGCACTCGGGCTGAGCCTGCTCGGCGGCCTGGGTGGCCTCCTTATCGCCTCCGGCGTTCTGCTCATCCACGATCCACTCCGCTCGAAGCTGGTGCCATGGCTGGTCAGCTACGCCGTCGGCGCGTTGCTCGGCATCTCGATGATGGGACTGCTCCCCGAGTCCCTGGGCACCCTTCCGCCCGCCCGCGTGTTCGCCACGCTGCTCGGCGGCATCATGCTGTTCTTCATCCTCGAGAAGCTCGTGCTCTGGCGGCACTGTCACACGCATGACTGCGAGGTGCACGAGAGCGGCGTCGCGTCCGTCATGATCGGCGACACATTCCACAATTTCGTGGACGGCGCCGTGATCGGCGCGGCCGTATTGACGTCGGTGCCGCTCGGCGTGAGCACCGCGATTGCCGTCGCCGCGCATGAGATCCCGCAGGAGATCGGCGACTTCGCGATTCTGCTGCACGCCGGCTACTCGCGTGAAAAGGCGCTGCTCCTCAATGTGCTGTCGGCGCTTGCCAGCGTCGCGGGCGCCGTCGCGGCGTTCCTCGCCTTCGACATCGTGCCGCGGACGCTGCCGTATTTCCTTGTCGTCGCGGCGTCGAGCTTTCTGTACGTCGCGATGGCCGACCTGATCCCCGGGTTGCATCGAGGGCGGACCGACGCCAGTTCCCTCCGCCAGATCATCCTGATCGCCCTCGGCATCGCCACGATGGTGCTGTTCAAATGAAGCGGGTGATGAGGCTGTCCGCGGCCGAGGACGCGCCTCCCGTAGACGTTCAAAAACACGCCTGATTTCGTGAATTTCGCGCTGGCAAACCCCTTGCGATAGGGGAGGGTGCGTGCCCCGGCCGGAGTGGAAACCGGTAGAGGCCGGAAAAAGCTTCGCTTATAGGAGGTCACGAACCATGTTTGCCAAATCTATTGCCGCAGTCACCGTTGTGCTCGCGCTGAGTACACCAGCGTGGGCGGCCGATCGCACCGACTTGCAGGTCGCCCGAGACGTCTCGAAGCAGGTGCTGACCTATTCGCAGTTCACAATCTTCGACTCCGTCCACATGCAGCTCAACGACGGCACCGTCACGCTGACCGGAAAGGTCACGATGCCGTACAAGAAGAACGACATCGAGAAGCGCGTCGCGAAGATCGGTGGCGTGAAGCAGGTGATCAACCGGATCGACGTGCTTCCCGTGTCGATGTATGACGACGAGCTGCGTTTCCGCATCGCTCGCGCGATCTACGGGAACTCCTCGTTCTGGAACTACGGATCGATGGCCAACCCGCCGATCCACATCATCGTCGAGAACGGACACGTGACGCTGGACGGCGTGGTCAACAGCAATACGGACCGCATGCTCGCGCGGTCGCTTGCCACCGGGTTTGGCGCCTTCTCGGTGACCAACGATCTGCAGACCGACGCCGAGATGCAGCAGGAGCTCGAACGCCTGTGAACTCAGCGGGCAGCGGGCAGCGGGCAGCAGGCAGCGGGCAGCGTATAAGCTGCCCGCGATCATAGCTGCCGGCTGCTTACTGCCCACTGCCGACTGTCGACTGCCCACTGATTTCCGAGTCGCGGCCCCGGCGAGCGACCCACCAGATCACAGCGGCGAGCGTCAGGAACGCCGCCACGATGGTCGAGCCAAACAACAACAGTGTGCGGGCAAGAATCGATTGCGTTTCCATCTGCACCTGGATATCGACCGGCGTGCCGAGCAATCGATCGGTGAGCCTCTGTTCCCACTCGAGGATGTTCCCGCGTTCCACCTTGCGTGAGGGTGCGTTGTGGAACGGGATCTTGCTCGGGAGGTGCAGGCGGAATGCAACGAGCTCGCTGCCGTCCCATCCGACATCGCCCACGGGCTTCCCGGACGGCGCACCGACGGCCTGCCTGAACTCGTACACGTCGCCGTCGCGATCGAACCGGTACGACGACCACGCGAACGGAGCAAGCCGCTGGAGCGTGCGCACGTCGGCGATGTCGATGCTCACGTGGACGAAGCGCCGGCCGTGCCGGCGCGACGAGCTGACTGCGGTGACGACGGCCCCCGGCCCCTGAAAGAACGCGCGCAGGCGATCGCGATCGAAACGGGCGCGCGGGCTCGCGTTCAGATCCACGCCGCGCAGCGCCACGAGCGCAGGCACAGATGCGCTGACGCTCAGCGTTGCCGATCCATCGAGCGCCAGGTACAGCTCTTCTTCGTATTCGTACTGCGTCTTCAGCAGGCCGCCTCCGTTCTTCAGCACGCCTCCGCCGCATCCGGCGGCACAGACTGCTGCAGCGAGCGCGATCACCACCCACGAGCGCATCTGCTCGAATGATATCCTTACCGACTCACCGACATGTCCCGGCCCACGCTCTTTCTGATCGACGGCAGTTCGCAGATGTACCGCGCGTATCACGCGTTCCGCGGGAAGGGTCTGTCGAACCAGGAGGGACAGACGACGCACGCGGTCTACGTGTTCGTCACGATGCTCCGGAAGCTGATCGCCGATCACAAGCCCGCGTACATCGCCGCGTCATTCGATCTGGCCGGGCCGACGTTCCGCGATCAGATCGTGGACGACTACAAAGCCAATCGCGTCGCGATGCCGGACGAACTGGCGGAGCAGATCAACTGGGTCCACCAGGCGTGCGAAGCGCTTGGCGTCCCGATCGTCACGGCGCAAGGCTACGAAGCCGATGACGTGATCGGAACGCTGGCGACACGCGCCGCCGCCGATGGCTTCGAGGTCGCGATTGTCTCGATCGACAAGGATTTCTTCCAGCTGGTGCGCGACGGCATCCGCGTCTACGACCCGCGCGAGGACGGCGCGTGGTTCGATGCGCAAGGCGTCGTCGACAAGTTCGGCGTCCAGCCCTCGCAGGTGGTCGACGTGCTCGCGCTCGTCGGCGACACCAGCGACAACGTGGCCGGCGTTCCGGGGATTGGCAAGAAAGGCGCGGTCGATCTGCTCACGCAGTTCGGCAGCCTCGACGCCCTTCTCGAGAAGACCGCCGAGCTGAAACCGAAGCAGCGTGACGCGCTCGCCACGCATCGCGCGGCGGCGCTGCAGAGCCGCGAGCTCGTGACCATCCGGACCGACGTGCCGATCGACCTCGACTTGGACGCGCTGCGGTATCACGGCGCATCGCGCGAGCGCTGCTACGAGCTGTTCGCGCGCCTGGCATTCCGCACGCTCGTCAACGAGTACGCCCCGACCGCCGACAGCATCGAGAAGGACTACGCGCTCGTGCGCTCGGCCGCCGAGCTCGCCGCGCTCGTATCGGAGCTGCGCGCCGCGGGCGAGTTCGCGCTGCGCGTGATTCCAAGCGAGCCGTCGGCGATGCGGGCGTCGATTGTCGGCCTGGCGTTTTCCGTGCGCGATCGGCAGGCACGGTACGCGCCTCTGGGGCACGAGGGTGCAGACACCAGCGCCGACCTGCTGTCGGGCGCCAGCGCGCCCGCGCAGCTCGATCGCGCCGCTGCGCTCGGGCAGCTGCGCCCGCTGCTCGAGGATCCCTCGATTCGCAAGCTCGGTCACGACTTGAAGTTCGATGCGCTGCTGCTCGCGCGCCACGGCATCGCGCTCGCCGGTCTCCAGTTCGACTCGATGCTCGCGAGCTACCTGCTCGACGCCACGCGCCCCGGGCATCCGCTCGAGGAATCGTCGCTCGAACATCTCGGTTACAAGGCACTCACCGAAGAAGATGTGTGCGGCCGCGGGGCGAAGGCGATGCCCTTCGCGCGCGTGGCCCCCGAAGTGTTTCTCACGTTCGCGGGCGAACGAGCCGACCTGGCGCGCCAGCTCTCGAACCGGCTGGCGCCGCTGCTCGTGACCGACCAGCTCGAAGAGGTCTACCGCCAGCTCGAGATGCCGTTGATCCCGGTGCTTGCCGACATCGAGCGCGCGGGCATCCGCATCGACGGCCCGGCGCTGGCCGCGCAGTCGCAGCACCTCGAGCAGGCGCTCGCGCAATCCACCGCGCGCATCTGGGAGCTCGCGGGAGAGCCGTTCAACGTCAACTCGCCGAAGCAGCTGGGAGAGATCCTCTTCGAGAAGCTGAAGCTGCCCGGCGTCAAGAAGACGGGCAAGACGCGGTCGATATCGACGGCGGCAGAAGTGCTGGAGGAGCTTGCGGTCAGTCATGAGCTGCCGCGCCTGGTGCTCGAATGGCGCGGACTCCAGAAGTTGAAGGGTACGTATATCGACGCGCTGCCGCTGCTCGTGCACCCGGAGACCGGGCGCGTCCACACCTGCTTCAACCAGGCGATTGCCGCGACGGGTCGCTTGAGCAGCTCCGATCCGAATCTTCAGAACATTCCGATCCGCACCGAGCTCGGACGCGAGATCCGGCGCGCCTTCGTCGCCGCCCCCGGCAACGTGTTGATCTCGGCCGACTACTCGCAGATCGAGCTGCGGGTGCTCGCACACATGGCCGGCGAAGAGGCGCTCATCGAAGCCTTTCGCAGCGGTGAGGATATTCACGACCGGACCGCGCTGAAGCTGTTCGGCCCCGACAGCGGACTCGACCGCCACGAGCTGCGCAGCCGCTCGAAGATGGTCAACTACGCGGTGCTGTACGGAAAGACGCCGTTCACGCTCGCCAAGGACATCAACGTCACGCAGGAGGCGGCGCAGGAATTCATCGACGCGTACTTCAGGGGCTTTCCGCGCGTCCGCGCGTTCATCGATGCCATGCTCGAAGAGGCACGCCGTACCGGCGTGGTCCGGACGATGTTAGGACGGCGCCGCCTGGTGCCCAACCTGACGAGCCGGAATTTCCAGATGCGCGCACAGTCGGAGCGAGAGGCGGTCAACATGCCGATCCAGGGGACCGCCGCGGACATCCTGAAACGCGCGATGATCGACCTTCACACCGCGCTGGCGGAGCAGCGCCTGCGGACGCGGATGATCCTCACCGTGCATGACGAGTTGTTGTTCGAAGGCCCCCGCGACGAAGCCGACAGCGCTGCCGCCCTCGTGCGTCAACGGATGGAAGGCGCGGTCGCGCTCGACGTCCCGCTGACGGTCGACGTCGGCATCGCGGACAACTGGCGGGATGCGAAACCGTAAATGCTGACTGTCGAATGTCGAATGCTGAATTCAGCATTCGCAATTCGGGATTCGTCATTTCCAGTTTTGCTTGAATGACTCCCACTGCGCGCGCAGTGCGTCGGCGGCATCTGCCTGCTCGCGCGCGGGGCGGGCGCGGGCGCGCTCGGGGATGAGCGCCTGGGTCACGAGACGATCGATATCCGACCGCAGCGCCGAAGACGAGGCTGGACCCAGCGTCGCGCGCACCCACGCGGCGACTGCCGCATCCCACGCGGCGTCGAGGTCGCCGGCGCCGCGCGCCGCGACCGCGAGCCAGTAATTCGCGGGCGCACTGCCCGGATCGCGGCGCAGCTCCTCTTCCATTCGCGTCGTCATGTGTGCGTACAGCCGCGCTCGCCGCTCCGGCGCGCTCGCTTGCGCTTCGCGATCCAGCGCGGTTGCCCACCAGTCGAGCAGCATCAGCCGGTCGCGCGCCGCCAGCAAGGCTCCCCGCTCGATCGCCGTGTCGAATAATTCCGCGGCGGCGCCAAACAGCTCGCCCAGATACAGGGACTGCCCCAGGCCCACGAGGAAGTCGACCTGGTCGCGCGGCGAGAGCACGGACGGACGGATCGCGCTCAACGCCTCGCGCGCGGCAGCCAGGTCGGCGGGATCCGGGATCCGGCGATACCGTTCGAGGTGGGCGCGCGCCTCCACGAGCGCGGCCGCGTCGGCGGCGCCAGGCTGCGCGCGCGCCTGCGCGGCGGCAGCAATCGCACCGTCGAAGTCGGCGGCGTTGTACAGCGCGCGAGCCTTCGCGAGCGCCTGCGGCTCCGCCGCGTACGCGCGGCCGGCCACCAGCGCCATCGCGATCACGATCGCCGCCGACACGATCCGGACCATCCTGAAATCCTAGCACCTGCGATGCTGCATGAGCCGGCCCGCCGCCTGCGTGCGCTTTGTTACAATGCGCTCCGATGACCGTTCCGGTGATCGTGCCTCGCGCCGAGCACGCCGTCTCCCGCAAGCAGATCGATCCGGATGCGCTGAAGGTTCTCTATCGCCTCCATCAGAACAGCTACGTCGCGTACCTGGTCGGCGGCAGCGTCCGCGATCTGATCCTCGGCCGCAGGCCCAAGGACTTCGACATCGGGACCTCCGCGCATCCGTACCAGGTCAAGCGGCTGTTCCGGAACTGCTGGATCATCGGCCGGCGCTTCCGCCTCGCGCACGTGCGCTTCGGAACCAAGACGATCGAGGTCGCGACGTTCCGCCGGCAGCTCACCGCCGCGGAGCTCGCCGCGCCCGAGGATGTCCCGCCGCAGGACGGCATCCCGCTCACCGACGCCGCCGACGCCGACCGCCTGCTTCATCGCGACAACACCTTCGGCACGCCCGAGGAGGATGCGTTCCGGCGCGACTTCACGATCAACGCGCTCTTCTACGACATCGCGGACTTCTCGATCATCGATTACGCCGGCGGGCTGCGGGACCTCGAGGCGCGGGTCATTCGCTGCATCGGCGATCCGACCGAGCGCTTCCGGGAGGACCCGGTGCGGATGCTCCGGGCGGTGTCGATGGCATCGCGACTCGATTTCAGCATCGACCCGCCCATCGATGCGGCGATCGCGGCGCACCGCGGCGAGCTTGCGCTCAGCGCGCCGGCGCGGCTCGTCGAGGAGATTTACAAACTGCTTCGGGCGGGCGCGTCAGAGAAGGCGTTCCGCATGCTCGCCGAGCGGCGACTCCTGGAGCCGATTGCGCCGGAGATGCAGAGGCGCGCGGGCGATGCGCTGTGGCGATCGCTTGCGGCGCTGGACGCGCATCGAAAGCGGTTCGAGGACACCCCGGAGGCGCTGACGAACGCCGTGCTGCTGGGAACACTGCTCGTGCCGATCGGGTACGACTTCCGACCGCCGCCCTTTGTGCCGAATCCCGACCGGAAGCCACGCAAGGAGCCTGCGCTGTCGCTCGGCATGCTGCCGCTCGCGCGCCGCGACGTGGAACGCCTCCGCAACATCCTGAGCCTCCAGCGGCGGATCACCGACCTGCACCTGTCGCCGCGGGCGCGCAAGGCGCTGATGCACCGCGGGCCGTTCCGCGAAGCTCTGACCTGGCTCGAGATTCACGGGAACGCGCCGGAGGTGCTCGAGCACTGGCGCGGCTTCATCGAGGCGGCAAAGACCTTCGAGCCGGAGGCAGAAGCGGCAGACACGGCGCCTCCCCGTCGAAAGCGACGCCGCCGCCGGCGCCGCCCGTTCCGCACACCAACGGCGTAGCCACGAAGGCCGTGGCTAGCCGTGCTTCCGTTCGAACTCGCGCATGAATGCGACCAGCGCGTCGATGCCTTCCTCGGGGAATGCGTTGTAGATCGAGGCGCGCATGCCGCCGACGGATCGATGGCCCTTCAGGCCGACGAAGCCGGCGGCCGTTGACTCTTTCACGAACGTCTTCTCGAGATCCTCGGTCGCCAGCCGGAAGGTGACGTTCATCAGCGACCGATCCTGCTTCCGCGCGGTGCCTCGATAAAAGCCCGTGCGGTCGATCTCGGCGTACAGCTTCCCCGCTTTGCGCTGATTGACCTTCGCCATCGCCTCGAGCCCGCCCTGCGAACGCAGCCACTTCATCGTCAGGCCGAGGATGTAGATGCCAAACGTGCTCGGTGTGTTGTACAGCGAATCGTTCTCCGCGTGCACCTTGTAGCTCAGCATCGTTGGCAGCGTGTCGGCCGAGCGCGCCAGCAGATCCTCGCGGATGATCACCAGCGTGACGCCGGACGGCCCGAGGTTCTTCTGCGCGCCGGCGTAGATCAACGCGTGCCGCGCGACGTCGATCGGCCCGCTGAACATCTCGGACGAGGTGTCGTTGACGAGCGGAACATCGCCCACCCGGGGCAGCGACTTCCATTGCGTGCCCTCGATCGTGTTGTTGCCGGTCATGTGGACGTACGCGGCGCCGGGCGTCAGCTTCAGCTCTCCCGCATCGGGAAGGCGTGAGTAGTTGTCGCCCCTGGTCGTGGCCGCCACATTCACCGTGCCGACCTTCTTCGCTTCCTTGATCGCCTTGTCCGCCCACGAGCCGCTGTCGATGTAGTCGGCGGTCGCCCCGGCGCCAAGCAGGTTCATCGGCACCATCGTGAACTGCAGGCTCGCGCCTCCCTGAAGCATCAGAATCTTGTAGTTGGCGGGAATGCCGGCGAGCGCGCGAATGTCCTCCACGGCCTTGTGCAGCAGGTCCTCGAACGCCTTCGACCGGTGGCTGATCTCCATCACCGACATCCCGACGCCGGGGAGCGCAATCAGATCGCGCTGCGCCTCCTCGAGCACCGGAAGAGGAAGCACCGCCGGGCCGGCGGAGAAATTGAAGATGCGGGTGGTCGTCGGCATGAATGGACTCCGTTGGAGACGCCTAAATCTTAACGACGTACAGGTTCAGAATGTCCTGGTTGCCCTGCGCGATTGTTTTCAGGAGGTCCGGCGGCGGACTGCCGTCGAGGTTGATGCGCGCGATCGCCGCCTCGGCCCCCTCGAAGATGATGTTTTCCGTCTCCTGCACGTTGAGGTTGCCGCCGCGAAGATGCTCGAACACGTGCGCCAGCACGCCGGGACGATCGCGATGCCTCACGACCAGCACATGCGTCGCGGGCGTCTGTGTCGCGAGGTTGACGACGTTCGGGACCTTGCCGGTGTCCTTGTAGGCGCGGATGACCCGGACCGCTTCCGCCGCAATCGCCTCCTGCGCCTGGTCGGTCGACGCGCCGATGTGATGCGTGCCAATCAGGTTCGGCAGCGCGACGAGCGGATCCTCGAACCGACCGGTCGGCGATGACGGCTCCTGCGCGAAGACATCGAGCGCCACTCTGACACCCCGCGTTCGCACGGCATCGGCAAGCGCCGCGTGGTCGACGATCTCGCCGCGCGAGGTGTTCACGAAGGAGGAGCCCGGCTTCAGACGACTCAGGATCGACGCGCCCACGACGTGTCGTGTGTCGCTCGCCAGCGCCAGGTGGATACTCAGGACGTCGGCGCGCTCGGCCACTTCTTCCGGCGAATGCACCACCGTGATTTCCAGATCGTCCGGCACCTCCGCCATTGCGGCGGGGCCACGCTGATCGAATCGCCTGCTCCACACGACCACCGGCATCCCGAACGCGATCGCGCGGCGCGCCACTTCCTGGCCGACGTTCCCGAACCCAAGCAGGCCGAGCGTGCGGCCGTACAGTCCTCTCGCGTTCGAGTATTCCTTCTTGTTCCACCGGCCGGCGCGTAGATCAGCGACGTTGTCGGGAATGCGGCGGTCGAGCGCCAGGATGAGGCCGAAGGTGAGCTCCGCCACGGCTATGGCGTTCTTGCCGGGGCAGTTCGACACGTAGATACCCCGGCGCGACGCGGCGGCGACGTCGATCGTGTTCACGCCCGCTCCGGCGCGAACGATCAGCGAGAGCGACCCGGCATCGAGCATCGGCTCGGTGACCCTGGTGCTGCGCACCACGAGCACATCCGCGCGCGACGTCTCCAGCGCTTCTGCAAGCGTCTCGTCGGCAAGCTCAGGCCGGTAGATCACATCGCAGCCGGCAGCCGCGATGGCGTCGATGCCCGCCTGCTCGAAGGTGTCGGCGATGAGGACTTTCATGAAAATCTCGATCAACCACGAAGTGCCCGAAGGTCACGAAGGTCAAAGAAGTGGTTCAGATCAGATGCGACAACAGGCCGTCGCGCAGTTTTGGTTCGAACCAGGTCGATTTCGGCGGCATGATCCCGCCGGCATCGGAGATCTGCATCAGGTCCTCGACGCCGACGGGATGCATCGAAAACGCCACCGCCGCCTTGCCGGACGCCACCAGCCTCTCGAGCTCGGACGTCCCGCGGG
>Ga0209515_10006473_pt1 | contig 14564 bp, 8 predicted proteins | sample Subgroupgradi54m_FD_187454 | JGI IMG/M metagenome (GOLD analysis project Ga0209515, IMG submission 187454) | Subsurface groundwater microbial communities from S. Glens Falls, New York, USA - GMW60B uncontaminated upgradient, 5.4 m (SPAdes)... ...
GCGTCCAGATAGTGGGTGCCCAAGGCGCGCATGCTCTTGAGGATGTTCGCGCCCAGGGAATCCACGGCCTTGGGATCCAGTTCGTATTCCTGCGCGATGTCCAGGAAGGCCATGAAATATTTCAGGCCCTGATCGTGGTACGGGGTGATGCGGCCGATCTGCTGCAGCTTGCCCGCGATGGCCTTCTCCGGCGTGCCCGCGTCCACGCGCAGGATCAGGGGCACCTGGGCCATGGCCTTGATCTGATAGTCCATGTACCGGCCCGCCATGGCCACCATGCGCCCGTTGGCCTCGCCCACCCAGCGGTTGTTGACCTCCTGCTTGCGGCCGATGGTCAGTACCTGCAGGTATTGCTGCTGCGCCTTGGCATAGGCCGCGGAAAGGGAAGCCATGGCGTCCTCTTCCCGGTCCAATTGATCCGCGGGCGATTTGGCGGCCTTGCGCGGGCTCGCGTAGACGCCGGTTCCGAAATCCTCGAAGCTCTCGCCCAGGGAATAGGCCGCGCGCAGCGCCCAGTCCACGATACGGTAGTCCAGGACCTTGAGGTAGGCGTCCACGGCGGCTTTGAGAAGCGTCGTCTTGGCCTTGAGATCGGCTTCGTAGGATCCCGCGCGGATCACCGCCTCGCGCATCTTCTTGGAAGCGATCTCCCCCAAGGTATGCTGGGCCTGGGCGGCATAGAAGCGCGCGGTGGGATCCGAGGTCTTGAGGGCCGCGAATTCCGCGATCGCCTTGGTCATCAACTGCTGGGATTCGTCACCGCGACCGCGCGCCAAGGCCGCCGCGCCGCCCATGCACAAGGCCTGGATGTTGCGGGTCTTGTCCGTAGCGTAACGCCGCGTGAACAGGGTCTGCAGCTCCTGGACCTTATCCCAGTTCTGCACCTCGGCGAAGATCTCCACCGCGCGGAAAAGCAGGTTGGGCGCTTCTTCCTTCTGCGGGTATTTCTTGGCGTAGGCCTCGAAGGCGCGCGCGGCGGAATCCTGGAGCTTGCCGTTCAAATAGGCGAACCCGGCGTTGTATAAGGACGGTTCGGCTTCCGGGCTCTCGGGATGCGCGCGAGTGAGATTGAGGTATTTGTCGCCCGCGGCCTGCCATTGGCCGTCCTGCTCGCGGCATTTCGCCTCGCGGAACAGCACTTTGGAGAGCAGCTTGGATTCGAAATAGGCGTCGAAGAAAAGCGTGTAGATACGGATGGCATCCTTCCACCGCTTCTGCTTTTCCTGCATCACGCCGGCGTTGAACATGGCCACCGGTGCGATTTCCACCGCCGGGAATTCCCTGGGGATGCGCTGGTAGATTTCCGACGCCGTCTGGAGCTTGCCTTCCTTTTCGGCCTTCTCCGCCTGCAGGTATACGGATTGAGCCAGGCGCTCCTTGGCTTCGGCCACGGCGGTGGGATCATTGTCCTTCAACATGGTGCGATAGGTCTTCTCGGCTTCTTCCAGGCGGCCCAGCTGCGCGTAGGATTGCGCCGCCATCTGCGAGGCCTCGCCGACGGAAGAACTGGCCGGGTATTTCTTGCGCACGTTTTCGTACAGCGTCAGGGCCTTTTCGAATTCGCCTTGGCCGTAGAGGTGGTTGCCCTTCCACACCAGGATTTCCGGGGTCTTTTCATCGTTGGGCGAAACGGCCAGGTAATTGTCCAGGGTTTCCAGGTACAGTTCCGAGGCCGAGGCGGAAGGCGCCTTGGTGGAATCGTTCCTCTTGAGCCCCGCGTCCTCCGTGCCAACGCTGTCTCCCTTGGGCGCGGTCACCTTCACTTCGACCGGAGGCGGAACCGCGGTCTTCTTGTCCTCGTGCTTGAGGGATTTGAAGGCGGCGCAGCCCGTCAACAGCCAAGCGGCGGCGAGCGCGGGGGCGATCCAGGCCGCGAGCCTGGCCACGCAAAGGACATTCGGATTCAGGCGGTTACTTCTTCGCATCTTCCGTCTTCTTAAGCATTTCCTGCGCGGCCACGATGGCGTTGTAGGCGGCGGCCTTCTTGAGCTTGGGATCCGCCATCTTGGACACCTGCATGTACTTCCTGGCCGCGGAGTTGAAGTCCTCCAGGGAGAAATAGGCCTCGGCCTCGTTGTAATTGTACTTAGCCCGGTTGGGGTTTTCCGGGTAAATCGACAGGAAGGTTTCGTAGGCGGAGACGGCCTTGTGCAGATAGCTCTCGCGCGTCCGCGCGCCATCGCCGGTCGCGCTCGCCAGTTGCTTGGCTTCATAGAGATAATGGCGCGCCACCAATTCGATGGCCTGCTCGCTCACCGAATCCGCATTCGCCCTGGCTTCGGGCGAAGCCACCTTCTTGTACCACTCGCTGTTGCGGCAATACAAACGGAAGATCTTCTCGCGCACTTCCGCCGCCTTGTTGTAGTTCTGCTCCTTCTCGTAAGCGCGGGCCAATTCCATGATGGCTTCCGGCATCTTCTCGTAATCCTTGTAACCGTTCATCAACGCTTCCAGGGCCCGCTTGGAGCGGTCCATGCGGCCGGATTGCGTATAGATCACGGCCATGCGATGCAGCAGCTTCGCACCCAGGCGGGAATCCCCCAGCTTGTCGGCGAAGGCCTTGCTCTGCTTGAGGCCGCCGTCGCCGCTGGTATCGCTTTCCGCGATGGACAGGGCCGCGAACTGCAGGGCTTCGCTGGTGAGCGCGGACTTGCTCTGCTGCGCCTTGGACTTGCGCGCCGATTCCTCAAGTATGAACGTGAACGAGCTGATGGCGGTCTTGTAGGAGTTGGCGCGGTAGCGGGTCCACGCCAGCTTGTACAAGGCCTGTTCGAAGTACTTGGAATCCGCGAAATCCAACACCTTGTCGTAGGCTTCCGCGGCCTTTTCCAGCTTGTTCTCGTTGAAATAGTATTCGCCGATGAAGATCAGCGCCTGCTGCGTATACATCGCCTGCGGGAATTTCTCCGCCAATTCCTCGAAGTAATGCAGTCCGGTCACGGTCTCGCCGCGCAGGGTCTGGGTGTAGCCCATATAATAGAGGGCTGCGGGACGCCACGGGGAATTCGGGAACTTCTCGATCAATTCCTTCCACGGCGCTTCGAAGCCGGCGACATCCATGGTCGGTTCCGGCTGACCGGTCGGCACTCGTCCCCCGGCTTGGGCTTCCAGCCACTGGAACGAGGCCTGGCGCTTCTTGAGGGCGTCCTCTTCCAGTCCATAGTTCAGGTAGCCTTTCTGGAAGAGCAGCCAATCCATGATGCCGGCGGAATTGGGATCCTCGGTCAGTTCCGTGATGCGGCGCAGGATGTCGTCGGCCTTGCCGGCCAGCTTCTCGGAGATGTCGTCCGCCAGCATGTGCGAGCGCTTGGATAGCTCCGTGCGCAGGGCGGTCTTGGCGGTATCGTTGCGCAGGTTGGTCAGCTCGATGTTCAGGGACTTCTGCGTGTACTTGAGCAGTTCCTCCAGCCAGGCCTTGTGGATCACGTGAATGTCCAGGGCCAGCGTGCGGCTTTCGAACAGCTTCTGCTTGATCTGCTTGCGGAAGTCCAGGGAATCCGCCACGGCCGAATCCGCCGCGCCCGTGCGCGAAGGATCGATCAGCTTGGCCAGCACGGTTTCGCGCTCCTTGTTGTACGTCTCTTCCGAGTATTCGCCGCTCTTGTAGCGATCCTCGACGAACTCGACCAGGCCCAGGCCCTGCTGGTACAGGCGCGCGATGGCTTCCGGGGACAGCGGCCGCTGGCGGGCCAGGGCCGCGGAAGCCTTGGCGAGCTTGGCCTTGACCGCTTCCAACTGCTCGTCCGACATCTGCTTGCCGTCCTCGCGCTCGTGCAGCTTCTTGTTGAAGTCCTTCAATTGATCGGACTGCTTGTCCACCTGCAAGCGGAAACTCCATTCGTTCTTGGCTTTGATCATCACCTTGCGGACCAGCACGTTGAAACCTTCGATGGCCCAAGGATTGTCGGGATACTGCGCAATCAGCTTCTTCAGGATGAATTCGCCGGCGTCCAGATCGCCCATGCGGATATTGCACCAGACCATCCCGTACAGGGCCTCGGCCTGGAAGCCCTGCTTGTCCAGCAGGTTCTGGTAGCCCTTCAGGGCCTGCTCGTAATGGGCTTCCTCGAAGTTCAGATGCGCCAGGGCCAGCTCGGACTGGTTGTGCAGGCGCTTGTCGATCTGGGACTCGCTCACCAACGTGACCAGGACGCCGCGGGCCTCGGCATAACGCTTCTGGCGGACCAGGGACTTGGCGTAGACGAACAGGGACTTGAAGTGGTAGCCGTTCTTGTTGCCGCCCACGACCATCTCGGCCTCGACTATCGAGTCCAGTCCCAGGGCATAAGCGCTCTGCACGGCCAGGTAGCGGGCGGGCGGGAAGAGCTTCTCATCGAAGGCGTTGGCGGCCATGAACGCTTTATAACGGACCACCAGGGAATCGTCCTGGCGCGATTCGAACAGGGCCTGGAGCAGGCCCAGGCAGGCGGGCCCGTACATGCGGCTGTCGGGCGTGACTTTGCCGAAGGCGTCCGCGGCCTTCAGCGGCTTGCCGCCCACCATGAAGCTGGCGCCCAGGTAGTAGTTTATCTTGCCGATGGAGATGCGGCCATGGAAGCGCAGGGACAGGCGCTCCAGATCCTCCTGGACCATTTCGATGCTCTTGGAGGACAGCCGCACCTTGATGCGGGCCAGATCCAGGTTGGCCATCTTCTCCCATTCCTGCTTGTTGGTGCGGGCCGCCAGGGAATCCTTATAATCGTTCATCTCGCCGTAGAAACGCTGGGACGCGCGGCCCACGTTGGCCATCAGCACCTTGAAGAAATCGTCCTCGATCAGGCTGCCGGCGTTGCCGGGTTTGGCCAGGCCGATGCGCGCGCGGTATTCCGACAGCAGGGCGAACGCGTCGTCCCAGCGCTTGTTCAATTCCTTCTGCACCAGCACCAGACGGCCGATGCGCTCCACGTTGTCCTTGAGCAGCAGATCCACCATGTCTTGGTTCGGCGTTTCCTGCAGCATCTCCTTGGCGATGAAATACGCGTCGTCCAGAGGCTTTTCCAGCTCCACCACCTGCTTACGGGTCACGGCCAGGTTCTTCTCCAGCGCGTCAATCATGCGGTCCAGGCGGACATCGTCCTCCGGGCCCAGATGGGTGACGCGGGTGGGATAGACCTGCAGATCGCGGAAATCCTGGCCCATGTACTGCAGGCGTTCCAGCTCCTCGAAGATGAGCTTCAACTTCCGACGCTCTTCGCGCAAACGGTTCACCATGGCGTCGGCCTGGGACCAAAGCGCTTTATCCGCGTTGACGGAGGGCGTGTTCGGTCCCAGGCTGCCGCTGGCGGGCGCGCTGAGGGCGAATAGAACCAGGATCAGCAGCAGCCTAAGCCGCTGCATGACCCTAGTTGAGATCGACGGCTTTGCCATCGGCCTCCTTGCGTCTTTCTTCCAACCTTCTCTTCCTTTCAGCCGCATCGAGCTGTTCCGCGTCCGCCGCCGGTTTTTCCAGCGTGGACTCCAAATCGACCCGCTTGCGCTTGTCCTGGTACCTGCGCAACAGGAACGACCGGTACAGTTCGCTCGACGGCTGGGTGAACCACAACGGGTACCGCACCAGCCAGAACACCTTCCACTGCGGGAAGAACGGGGAATAGCCGTCCGACGCGCCGGAAATGCACTTGTTGCGCCGATCGTCGCAGGGCCCCAATTGCGGTCCGCGATCGGAGCTCAACAGCCAGGAAAGCCCGCCCTGCAACTCCAGGCCGTTCTTGTATTTGAGCTTGGCTCCGGAGTTCACGTACAACGGGGTCTCCAGGTAATGCACGTCGAACACCTTTTCCGCGATGCGGAAGCGCGTGTAGTCTGCGTTGTCGTCGCCCCGTAGATCCGCCCGGATCTTGTGCGTGATCTGGGCCAGGAAGGGCTGGGCCTCGATCTCGGTGAAGAAATCCGTGGTGAACGTTTTGAGTTCCAGGCCGATGGACATGGGCACCAGGGAGAAATCCTGTTCATCGATCTTGAGCTTGCCGCGGCTGGCCTTGACCTTGGCCGCATTGTCGTCGTTGATGTAGGAGGCGAACTCCCCTTCCCAGCCCAGGTTGCCGTAGAGCTTGAAGGGCAGCCAGGAGGAGATCCGGATCAGCTCCAGGTCCGCCGAAGTCATGAATTTCCAGGTCGATATGGTCGAACCGTTGCCGAGGATGAACCCCTCCGGGCCGAAGCCTTCCGTCTTCACGCGGAAGCCGTTGGAGGGGAAAAAGTCCAGCATCATCTTCTTCACTTCCACGGTCTGGGAGACGCCCAGCAGGCGCAGGGACTTGTTGTCCGGCGTGGTGATCTTCGCGCGGCCATACAGGTATCCCGGCTGCAGCACATAGGACATGGCGTCCAGTCCGGCTGTCAGGTCCAGGAAATCCGTCAGCCCGTAGTTCAACTCCACGTGCGGCAACAGCGGCGGAATCTTCTGGGCCGCGGCGTTGTCCCATAGGAACGTCCTGCCGAACAGGGCCAGATGCAGGTTGCCCGCCCCCGCCGTGGACGAGGACATGGTCGTACTCAACCCGTCCTGCCGCGAACGCAGGTTCTGCGCGCCCGCAAGACCCGCGAAAGCCAGGACCAGGCACAGCATCGCAATCACTCGATTCAACCAAACCACCTCCTTAGGGGTGTTTCCATCCGCGCCCGGGCCCATGCCGTCGGAGCGCGCGGAACCCAGTCCGGCCTTGGTGGCCGCTCCGGTTCCGGTTGATGGTTTCCGGCCCGGCGGCCGGATATCGTTTACAGGTTTCACTGCAGTAAGTCCTCGATTTGTTTGAGCTCGGTGCGGACCGCTTTGCGCTTCTCCGTCACTTCACCTTCCGTTTCGTCCAATACGCCTTTCAGCACGTCCTTGCCCTTGCCGGTCTTGCCGTCCTCCAGGCTGATCTCATCCAGCTTCAGCCCCGAAGGCCCATTGGCGGAATCCTGCTGCGTCTTCTTGGGCGCGGGATTCCTGGCCGCCATGGCGCGGATCTTCTTGCGCTGCTCTTCGTTGAAGATCAGCGCGCGGATGGCCTCGGTGCGCGTTTCGTTGTAGACCAGCGGCGCCTCCAGGCCCACCTGGATCTTGGGCGGCTTGCTCACTTCCTGGCTGTAGAACGAGATGGGATTGGCCGGATCGAAGCTGAGGTCCGCCGTGAAGGTGAAGCGGTCGCCCAATACGGCACGGTATCCCAATCCCATTTCGAACAAGGTGGGCAGGTAGGACTGGTCCGGATTCGGGTTGAACTTGGTCGCGAGCGGCTTGTACAACATGGCCGACCCGCGGACGTAATAGCCCTTCCGGTATCCCTTGTATTCCGCCGCGAAGCGGATCTGGTGCTGCGAATAGGCGTGCACCAGGCGGTAATCGTCCAGGCCCGAATAGTTCAGGTACACCTTGATGGGCAACGAGGGCTGGATCTTGATCCAATCCACGTCCGCCATGACGCTGATGTACAGGAGCGGATCGAAGCCCGGCGTCGTCTCCCCGCGGGAATAGATGTCCTCTTCCGTCGACAGCGTAGCGTTCATGCTCATCCCCAATCCGAAAACGCGCAGGTTGTCGTTGCCCGGCAAGGTGAATTTCAACCGCGCGGTGGTGGCTCCCAGCTTTTCCCCGTCCCAGGGAACGCCTTCCACCTCCAAGTGGAGGAAATTGGCGAGGCCGATGGCGGCCCCGACGTTCGGTACCAACAGGAGGTCCCTCTGCAACTTGTTTCCTGACCCGTACAGCTGGCGGAAATCGTCGCGATAGACCGAATCGACCGACTTGGACAACACATCGTTGGCCACCGGACGGATACGGAAGTAAGAGCTCATGCCCGCCGTAACCCAGATGTCACCCAACCCCACGGTGTTGGAAGCCAGCACGCCCGGCACGCCTTCGGCGCGGGAACGCATCTGGGCCGCCATGACCGAGTTGGCCAGGAGTCCTAGGGATACGAGAGCGGAGACGATCTTACTCATCGTTAACCGGCCTCAACGTATCTGGCTTGAAGGTTTTCCCTTCCTTCTTGCGTCGTCGCTGGTGCTCGCGCAATTGCTCTATCTCGTCTGGCGAGAACAAACGCCATCCGCTGGCGTTCGTTCTGAAGCCCGCGAGGCTGGGATATTCTTCCAGCCAACGCTTTAAGGTCGAGACGGAGACGCGCAGCGCCTTCGCCACCTGACCTGTGGTGTGATAGGGTTGATGATTGGAATTGTTCAGGCTGTACATCTGAACCTCCTTTTTGGGACGTATCCAGATCGTACGGGGTGGAGGGCTTAACGCCGTATTTTTCCAAGGGGTTACGCTACCCGACAACCCTCTTTATTTCCTGTGGATTTCGGCCCCCGTGAACCCGACCCATGAACGGCCCGTGAAACCCCCAGCGAAGCCGCCAATCATACCGGACGATGACCTCCCAATGAATTCCCCTCGAAAGGGGCCGAAAAACCGGTTGCAAAGCCCACCGCGAACCTACCCTCAAAGGCCACCGGAGACCGCTCCTCCACTCCGCGCTGGGACAGGTCACGGCGGGAACGCCAACGTCTCCCCTTTCGCAAGCGGCGCAAAGTCCCCAAACTTTGAAAGTCCTTGCCTTTGGAGCGGCAAAAAGTCCATGATACAGGAGGGCCCGGAAGCCCCAAAAACCTGAAACGAGGTTGGTCAAGCCTATGCGACTGCAACTCCCGCTTTTGTCCCTTTCCGTCACGATTGGAATCTTTTCCACCGCCGCGATCGATGTGCGCGGCGATGACGGCGGGAGCGGGAAGGTATCGGATAACCTGTACGAGATAAGCAAACCGCATATGAAGGATCCCTTCCATTGGATCAGCATCTGGCGCACGACGCCGCAGTCCACCGATCCCGGCGGGCTCTCCAGCCTGAAGAATTCCCACGAATACAATTACGATGGGGAACCGAATTCCGCGCAGTCCGCTCCCGCCAAGGCACGGGCGGATTGGAAGAAGAGCGAAGAACGGCGCACCCAGTCCTACATGAAAAAGGTCGGGCCATTGATGCCCTCGGTGATCCAGGAAATGCCCCCCATGGACGCATCCCCCAAGGAAACCGCCACCGGTCCCGTGCGCCATTACCTGTCCCAGGCCATCGTCCTCACCACGCCCTTCATCGCCGAGCCCGGCAACGACGGCTACTTTCCCCATGAGTGCAAGTTGCGCTACAGCGCGTCCAACGAATCGGAAATCCTCCAGCTCTACGAAGAGGTGGTCCTCTCCGTGGGACAGGACGCCGGCGTCAAGAACGGGGACCTCTACCGCACCTACCAGATCGGGGATACCTACCGCAGCTACGCCTCAGGACGGGGATTGGGCCATCTGGTCGAGACCAACGGCATAGTGGAAGTGACCCGCGTGAACGCCAAGACCTCGGTTGCCCGCCTGGTGAAATGCTTCGGAACCATCTCCCGCGACTCGCGCGCCTGCCCCCTGACCGCGCCGCCGGAAGTGGCCGCCACGGCGTACAACCCCAACACCGATAACAAGCTCACGGCCCAAGTGGTCTGGGTAACCGAACAGCAGCAGTTTCCGCAACCGTATTCCTACGCCATCGTGGACCGGGGCACGGCCAAAGGCTACCGCGCCGGCGACATGGTGCTGTTCTTCAACCGCAGCGAAGGCCGCATGACCGACAAAGTCCTCGGCAACGGCATCGTCGTAAGCGTCTGGGAAAAGACCGCCACGGTCCTGATCCGGGATCTCTTCCCCGGCATCATCAACCGCGGGGACTACACCATGGTGATCCAGTCGGTCGTATTGTGAGCCGCGGGTAGAAAAGCGAAGCAGGCCGGGAGCGAAAGCCCAACACCTGTCGCCTCGTCCCGGTTTCCGCTTCCGACTCCCGGCTCCAGCCGCGAAGCGGCGTGCTCCCGGCAACACCACTCCACCCACCAGAACCTGCCCAACTTCCACCCTTCCTCCGCCGTCCTTCCTGGCTCCTTTCCTCCCCCTCCGCTTCCCCCGGGCCCGCGTATTTTATAGTTTTTCCTGGGAAATGCCCCTCCGGGCGCCGTTCCGGCGCCGCGACGGGACGCCGGCCTATGACGACCTTCCTAATGAACTTCCTGTATGCCGTGGCCATTGACAAGAGCACCCGGGAACCCCGCCGCGTCCTGTTCTTCCTGCTGTATTACGTCATCGGCTTCTTCGTCACCTTCATCGTCTTCACCATGGTGCTGTTGTGCTTTGAGGTCTACGACTTCCCCTTCGCCCGCAACTTCATCTACCGCCAATTGGGCGAACCGGTTTTGCTGGCGATAGAAGCGGTTCTGTTCCGGCGTGGTTGATGGGGTAGAAGTCAAAAGTCAAAATGCAAAAGTCAAAATGCAAAGTTTAGGAGAAGAACGCTCCTGTGGGGGATGCAAACCGCGCAATTCCCGATTTCCTTCTTCCATTTTGACTTTTGCATTTTGCATTTTGCATTTTGAATTCTCCCCAGGCGCGGCAACTCCGTGAACTTTTCGAAGCATCTCTACCAGATCTTCCTCCTAACCATCCTGGTGCCGGGACTCATTCTCACCTATCTGAGCTTCCGCACCGTCAAGGACGAGCGCATCCTGATCGAGAAGTCCCTGGAAACCCGCAACGAGGAATTCGTGGACGCGGTGCAAGGCGTGCTGGACAAGACCAAGGCGGAACATCTGGCCCGTTTGCAGGATCAATTGCAACGATCAAGCTCCTCGTCCGCGCCGGACAATTACCTGTTCCTCGCCACCGACCTGCTGGAGAACTCCCTGGTGCAATCCCTGGCCATCTTCCGCCGTGAGGAGATGGTGTTCCCCCGGCGCCTGGCCTACGGAGATACCTTCTCCATGGCCACGGCTTCGGGCTCCCCGGAACCCGCGACAGGCACCGTATCAACCGGGGTCTCTCCTTCGCCTTACTCAGGAGCGGGAACCGGTCCGGATTCGGAGTCCCTCGACTTGCCGCCGCGCGCGCAGGAGGCCATCAACCTCATCCAGGCGGAATACCGCAGTGGGCGCTATCTGCACACCGTCCGCATGATCCGGACCTTCAGCCACGCCTCGGACAGCCTGTTCGCTACCCGCGCCGGATCGCAATACCGCTACGGCCTGTGGCTCATGGAAATCAAGTGCCTGATCGCGCTCAACCTTACGGAAGAGGCCGTGGGACGGGGCCGGGAGCTGATCCAGGCGCTGTTGCGCGGCAACGGATTCTCCAGCTACCATCAGGTGAAATTCTACCTGGCCGAAACCGTGAACCTGCTGACCTCGATGGAAAACCTGCCGCGGGAAATCCGCGATTATTTCTGGTCCATCCACCAGAAGTCCGAGATCTTCCTGGTCAACGCCGAGTTCGTTTCGCAGGAATGGAAGGCGAGTCCGGAATACCTGATCCGGTCCCAGGCTCTCGACCTGCAGAACCCGATCCAGATCAACTACCTGGACGGCATCCCCTACCTTATCATCGGCTATCCCTGGCTGGACAAGGAGACCCGCATCATCGCGCGGCTCAACGAATCCGTGTTCAACGAGGCCGTGGAAACCGAAATCCTGCAATCGAAGAAAAGCTCCTGGAAGGCCATGGACTTCGCCCTGTTGAGCCAGAAGGATCAGGTGGTGATGACCACGGATTCCCTGGCGGACCGGCGCGTGGCCATGGAACGGCCATTGGGCGGGGACTTCCCGGCCTGGAAGCTGGTCATCTTCAAGATGAAGGACAGCGACGTCATCGCCCTGGGACGGCGCAAGCTGGTCCTGTTGTATACCCTGCTCGGCTTCTCCCTGGCCGCGCTCCTGATCGGTTCCTTCTCCGCCCTGCAAGGGCTCAAGAACGAACGCAAAATGGTGCGCATGAAATCCAACTTCCTCTCCGCCGTGTCCCATGAGCTCAAGACGCCGCTCACGGCCATCCGCATGTTCGCCGAGATCCTGGAGAGCGGCAAACAGACCCAGGAGGACAAGCGCAAGCGCTACGCCACCCTGATCGGCGAAGAGGCCATGCGCCTGTACGGCATGATCGAGGGCATCCTGAACTTCACCAAGCTGGAGGAGAAGCGCTCCAAGCTTAACTTCTCCGATCTGGACCTGGCCCAGGCGGTTCAGGAAGTTGCCGGCTTGATGGCGGGCGCGTTCGAAAAGGCGGGCATCAAACTGGTGCTGCAATTGGATGCGGGCACTACCTTGTCCGGGGACTACGATTCCCTGCGCTCAGTGGTGCAGAATCTGTTGGAGAACTCACTCAAGTATTCGAAAACCGGAACCACCGTGACCGTGCAGCTGGAGGACGCGCCGGACAAGGCCGTGCTGCGCGTGAAGGACCAGGGCATCGGCATCTCCGGCGCGGACCTCAAGCACATTTTCGACAAGTTCTACCGGGCCGGGGACGAGATGACCCGCAAGACCAAAGGCAGCGGTCTGGGGCTGGCCATCGTCAAGCAGATCCTGGACGCGCACCGGGCCCAGATCAAAGCCAACAGCAAGCTGAACGAAGGCACCGAAATGGTGATCACCTTCCCGAAGGGCAAGCATGCATAAGATCCTGATAGTCGAGGACGAAGAGGCCATCCGCCTGGGGCTGATGGACCTGCTGGAAATCGAAGGCTACCAGATCGAGGTGGCCGTGGACGGCGAAGAGGCCATGGAGAAGGTGCGCCAGTTCCTGCCGCATCTGGTCATACTGGATCTGATGCTGCCGAAGGCCAGCGGTTACGACGTGTGCCGCTACATCCGCAAGGCCTTTCCGGCCACCTTCATCATGATGCTCACCGCCAAGAACGAGGAGATCAACAAGATCCAAGGCCTGGAAATCGGCGCCGACGACTACGTGACCAAACCCTTCAGCGTGTTCGAGTTGATGGCCCGCATCAAGAGCATGCTCCGCCGCCTGACCCAGGAAACCGCTCCGGCCCCCGCCGCCGCGGACGTCCTCGCCTTCGACGACGTGCACATCGATTTCCGGAAATACGAGGCTTCCAAGGGCGGTCGTTCGATGGAGCTCTCGGCCAAGGAATTCCAAATCATGAAATATTTCTCCACCCGGCGCGGTGAAGTGGTCACCCGCGAAGACCTGCTGCAGGCCATCTGGGGCTATTCCATCGAGAACATGCCCACCACCCGTACCGTGGACAATCAAATCGTCAAGCTGCGCCAGAAGATCGAGGCGGACACGGAGAACCCGTTGGTGATCAAGAGCGTTAGGGGCGTGGGGTATAAGTTTGATCCCCCTGTGGTCGGGGGATAGAATTCAAAATGCAAAAGTCAAAATGCAAAGTGCAAAATTGAAAGCAACCTACGGTATCCACGGAATGGAACCTCGCTCCAAGGGCATTTCCATGTGTTGGAAAAACGCTCTTCGAGCCATTCCAGCCACCACCCTTCGCGGGAAACCCTCTTCCATTTTGACTTTTGCATTTTGCATTTTGACTTTTGCCCTCTCCCCATCGACCGCGCAGGACCGTGATCTCAACTACAACAACGAACAGCAGGTCATCGAATCCGCCCGGCATCTCTACCGCATAGAAGGAGACGCGGCCACGGCCCGTTACCGGCTGAAAGCGCTGCTGGGCGAAACCCGCAACGAGGAGGTGCGCACCCAGGCGCAATATCTTCTAGGCCGCATCCTGGATCAGGACGGAGACCGGGACACCGCCTTGTCCTCCTACCGGCAAGCGCTGGCGGGCAAGGGCCTGCAACTTCCGGAAAAACTCTGGCTGTACAAACGCCTGCTGGGCCTTAGCCCATCGTCCATCCAGCCCCTGGCGGCGGACATCGGCGCCAAATCGGGCCCGGCGCGGATCTTCCCCGGCCGAAGCGGCAAGCGCACAGTATATACCCTGGAATTCCGCGGCCCTCCCGACGGCCAATGGGAGCGGGCCAAAGAGCTGGGCAGCCAGGATGGGAACGGGGACTTCCATCCCCTGGACATCCATCTGAGCGGTCACGAAGAGGTGCTGGATGCCGACGAGGATCAATGCCTGGTGATGGATCAGGAAGCGCGCAAAGTCACGTTGATGCCGCTGCGGGGCGGGAAGAATTTCGAGGCTCCGGCCGGCGCGCGGGTGGAAGTGGGAGCCTTGCTGTCGGGGGAAGCCGGCGCGTTCATGCTGGTGGGCGCGGGCAGCATCCGGGTCTTCAAGGGCGGCAAGCCGTTCTGGGAGACGCCCCTGGATCACGAGGGCTGCGCCTGGAGCACGCCTCCGGACCGGTCCCAGAAGGGTATCCTGCAATGCTCGGACAACCAGGTGTTCCTGGTCGACGTGCGCAAGCAGACCTTGCGGACGGTTTCCGGCATCACCGACAAGGCCCTGCAGGTTTCCTGGGAAGGCGACTACCTGGCCGTGCGCTACATCGATCGCTTCGAGATCCGCAAAGGCGCGGCCTTCGAAATCGTGAAGTGGGGGCTGCCCAGCCTGCTCCAGGAAAAGCTGGTGCTGGGGAATGGACGTGTCTACCTGGTCACCACCAAAGGTTCGGTCAAGAGCATCATGCTGGAATCCGGCCAACTCGAATGGCAGCGTGACATGCTCGCCAGCCAGGTCGCCGCCTTCGACAACGCCCTCTTCGCCACCACCTTCGCGCAGACCGTGGTGTGCATGGACATCCGCGGCAAACCTATCTGGACCTATGAATACGGTTGGGATC